>ERZ1027231.50-NODE-50-length-82552-cov-51.561317_pt1 | contig 82552 bp, 71 predicted proteins | sample MGYA00520866_ERZ1027231 | MGnify/ENA primary metagenome ERZ1027231 (study PRJEB33311, sample SAMEA4378411) | marine metagenome | biome: Marine biome; feature: Fjord; material: Water | collected 2014-07-20T08:00:00Z/2014-07-... | depth 75 m ...
AGTAATACCAATCGGACTAATTTATTGATCACTTAGCGAGAATTAAAAGGCTTAGAGGCAAGGCATTGATTGAAGAGAATGGTTATTCCCTTGTCAAAATCAATAACGCCGCATGTAAGCCTTTTAAACTCGCCCTTTGGGAGCTCATTAGCAAACTAATAACATCACAAAATGAATGAAATATAGACTAACTATGTTTAACTCATTTTACTTGTTTTAAGCTCGCTATTGTAGCTCTAAGCTGACTAATTAATTAATCCGTTTGGTATAATATCGCGTATAAATGCTTTTCTGTAACATTATTAACAAGAAACTTGCGCTAGCTTGTCAAAATAGTCAGGAAATGTTTTAGCTGTGCACTTAGGATCATTAATAGTAACGGCTGTATCACTCAAAGCTACGAGAGAAAAACACATAGCAACTCTATGATCATTATAGGTATCAATTTCTGCATGTATCAGTGATTTTGGTGGCGTAATTGAAATATAATCATTGCCTTCAACAACCTCAGCGCCAACCTTTCTTAATTCTGTCGCCATAGCATTTAATCGATCTGTTTCTTTTACCCGCCAGTTATATATATTTCTAATGGTCGTAGTACCAGCTGCAAAAAGAGCTGTGGTAGCAATAGTCATTGCTGCATCAGGAATATGATTCATATCCATATCTACACCAGTCAACGGCTTTCCGATAACAGTGATCGACTCATCATTCCAATGAACTTCTGCGCCCATTTTTTCAAGCACATCTGCAAAATGCTTATCTCCTTGAACACTGAGTTTACCAACACCATGAACAGTGACTTCGCCACCTTTGATAGCACCAGCCGCTAAGAAGTATGATGCAGAAGATGCATCCCCTTCTACCATATATTTATCTAGCGCTTGATATGACTGATTACCACTAACATTGAACGACTTATAGTCATTATTTTGAACCTTGACATTAAATCGACTCATAATATCAAGCGTAATATCAATATAGGGCTTGGAAACTAATTCACCCTCTATTTCTATAGTAGTGTCGGTTGCTAATAACGGGGTAATCATCAAGATTGCCGTTAAAAACTGACTCGATATAGAACCATCAATAGTTACTGTATTACCCGTTAATGCTTTACCTTTAATTCTTACCGGTGGGTAATCTTTATTTTCCAAGTATTCTATATCGCCATCAAGCTGTGCTAAAGCATCGACTAAATGACCAATCGGACGCTCTTTCATTCGTGGCTCACCGGTTAAGATAAACTCACCTTCACTTGCTGCAAGAGCGGCGCATAATGGACGCATTGCTGTACCGGCGTTACCTAGGTATAGTTCCAATGGTTCTTTAGTCTTAAAAAAGCCATTATTTCCAGTCACTGTACACTCGGTTCCGCAATCACTTAACGTATATTCAATACCAAGGCTTTTTAACGCATTTAGCATATGATTAATATCATCACTGACTAATAAGTTAGTAATTTTTGTCACACCATTCGCTAACGCTGCAATTAATAATGCACGGTTAGATAAACTTTTTGAACCAGGTAAAAATATTTCGCCATTAATTTTACCTATTGGGTTTAATGTTAACTGCTCCACTTTATCTATTCCTCTTTTCAAACTCTTGCATAAAGTCTACAAGCGCTTGTACACCTTCAATAGGCATTGCATTATAAATACTTGCGCGCATGCCACCTACAATTCTATGGCCCTGAAGTGCTGTTAAACCAGCAGCTTCAGATTCTTTTAAAAATTTCTCATTTAAGCTGTCATCTTTTAACCAAAATGGGATATTCATCTTACTGCGATACTGAGTTTCGATATGATTAAGATATAATTCACTTTGATCAATAGCTTTATACAATAATTCTGCTTTAGCTTGGTTTACTTTAGCAATTGCTTTAACGCCACCAGACTCTTTAAGCCATTGAAAGACTAAGCCAGCAAGGTACCAGGCATAAGTTGGCGGTGTATTATACATTGAGTCACTATCTGCAGCCGTTTTATAGTTCATAATACACGGTGTTGCTTTATGAGCGTGGCCCAATAAATCTTCTCGAACAATAACAATGGTTAAACCCGACGGCCCGATATTTTTTTGCGCACCAGCGTAGATTAAACCAAATTTACTGACATCGACTTCATGAGATAAAATGGTTGAAGACATGTCTGCAACCAAAGGCACACCATTAGTCTCTGGAATAGTGTTTATTTCAATGCCATTAACCGTTTCATTTGGGCAATAATGTACATAAGCGGCTTCTTTATTGAGAGGCCAGTTTGAACTAGGCATAAGGCTAGCACTGCCCTGACAGTCTTCATTAATATCAATAACATTAATGTCACCAAAGTTTTTTGCTTCAACAGCAGCAGCTTTTGACCATGAGCCCGAAACAATATAATCAGCAGACTTACCTGCAGGCAGTAAATTAAGTGGTACTGCAGAAAACTGTCCTCGTCCGCCACCGTGACAAAACAAAACTTTATAATTATCAGGAATCGACATTAGCTCACGTAAATCTGCTTCCGCTTTTTCAGCCATAGCAATATAAATACCACTACGATGGCTTAATTCCATTACAGAACTACCAGTGCCTTGCCAATTTAAAAACTCTTGTTGTGCTTTTGCCATTACAGGTGTCGGCAACATTGCTGGGCCAGCACAAAAATTAAAAACTTCTGACATTATCTTTCCTACTTTATTAACTACGATTTGAAATATTTATTTATAAAAACACATTAAAAAAGGCGGTTATTAGCCGCCTTTTTAGTGTTGATGCGACAATTACTCTTTATTGTCGTCTTGTGAGGTATCAGCAACATCCTGCTGAGCGCTATGCTCTGGATTATGCTCTGCACCCGTTTCAATGACTTCATCACCCTCAACAACTTCTTCCAGTTGCGCTGGCTCTTCAATTTCATCAATACGTTGGAGTGCTACCACATGTTCATCTTCAGCAGTACGTATTAAACGTACCCCTTGAGTATTACGACCAATAACGCTCACTTCATTGACGCGAGTACGCACTAAAGTACCACTATCAGTAATAAGCATGATTTCATCAAGCTCTTCAACTTGAACGGCACCAACAACTTTACCATTACGTTCACTTACTTTAATAGAAACAACACCTTTCGTTGCTCTACTCTTAGCTGGATATTCAGCTAAGTCAGTACGCTTACCAAAACCATTTTCTGTGATGGTTAAAATAGGTCCATCATTCTTAGGAACAATCAATGAAACAACTTTTTGCTCGCCTTCGAGTTTCATCCCGCGAACACCAGTACCAGTTCGGCCTATTGGTTTAAGCGCCCATCGTTGTTCACCCGTTTCTGGGTCTAACTTGATTTCACCTGTTTCGCTATCTTTTACTTTCTCATTAAAACGAACAACCTTGCCCGCATCAGAAAATAACATGATATCGTTATTACCATCAGTGATATCAACACCAATTAACGTATCATCATCACGAAGGTTTAATGCAATAATACCGTTAGCACGTTGATTAGAATATGCATCTAAACGCGTTTTCTTCACCGTTCCAGACGCAGTTGCCATAACGATATATTTATCATCAGCATAATCTCGAACTGGTAATATAGCAGTGATACGCTCATCACTTTCTAACGGCAAGATGTTTACAATAGGTCTACCTCTTGCTGTACGACTGGCTAAAGGTAATTGGAACACTTTTAACCAATATAATTTACCGCGATCTGAGAAACATAAAATAGTGTCATGTGTATTGGCAACGAGTAAACGTTCGATGAAGTCTTCTTCTTTCATCTTAGTTGCTGCTTTACCTTTACCACCACGACGCTGAGCTTCGTAATCACTTAACACTTGATACTTAACATAACCTTCATGGGAAAGTGTCACTACAACATCTTCTTCAGTGATTAAGTCTTCTAAAGACAAATCATGTGAAGCATTGGTTATTTCTGTTCTACGCTCATCACCAAACTCATCACGAATAGCAACAAGCTCTTCACAAATAACTTCCATTAAACGCGCTGGCGTAGCCAAAATATGCATTAATTCTGCAATAAGGTCTAATAACGCTTTGTACTCGCTTAGAATCTTATCGTGTTCCATGCCCGATAATTTGTATAACTGTAAATCAACGATTGCTTTGGCTTGCTCTGCCGTTAAGTAATATAAACCATCACGAATACCATATTCAGGCTCTAACCACTCAGGACGCGCTGCATCATTACCCGCTTCGCTAAGCATACCGGCAACATTACCCAGTTCCCAACCTTGAGAAACAAGTTTTTCTTCTGATTCTTTTCTATTTGTTGACGCTTTAATCAATTCAATAATAGGATCTATATTTGCTAATGCAATGGATAGACCTTCTAATATATGAGCACGATCACGTGCTTTTCTTAATTCGAAAATGGTACGACGTGTGACCACTTCACGGCGATGCAGTACAAACGCCTCTAGCATCTCTTTTAAGTTAAATATTTTTGGTTGGCCATTGGTTAATGCCACCATATTTAAACCGAAAGAAACTTGCATTTGTGTCAGTTTGTATAAGTTATTTAAAACAACTTCACCCACTTCACCGCGTTTAATTTCAATAACCATACGCATGCCATCTTTATCAGACTCATCACGTAAAGCAGAGATACCTTCAAGACGTTTATCTTTAACAAGCTCAGCCATTTTTTCAATTAAGCGTGCTTTGTTAACTTGATAAGGTAGCTCGTGAACAATTATTGTTTCTTTGCCAGACGTTTCATGTACTTCAATTTCAGCACGGGCACGAATTTTTATTTTACCACGACCAGTACGGTAGGCTTCTTCAATACCCGCTCGGCCACTGATGATACCCGCTGTTGGAAAATCTGGACCAGGGATATGTTCTAATAATTCTTCAAATGATATTTCACTGTTATCAATCAATGCTAAACATGCATTAATTACTTCAGTTAAATTATGTGGCGGAATGTTAGTTGCCATACCAACAGCAATACCTGACGTACCGTTAACTAATAAGTTAGGTACTCGGGTTGGCATAACCGCTGGTATATGTTCTGTGCCATCATAGTTAGGCACAAAATCAACGGTTTCTTTATCTAAATCGGCAAGAATAGAATGTGCTATTTTTGACATTCTAATTTCGGTATAACGCATTGCTGCTGCGCTATCGCCATCAACAGAACCAAAGTTACCTTGTCCATCGACAAGCATATAACGTAAGGAGAATGGCTGTGCCATACGAACTATTGTATCGTAAACTGCAGTATCACCATGCGGGTGATATTTACCTATTACATCACCAACCACACGGGCTGATTTTTTATAGGCTTTGTTCCAATCATTCCCTAATACATCCATGGCGAATAACACCCGACGATGTACAGGTTTTAAACCATCGCGAACATCAGGCAATGCACGCCCAACTATTACACTCATGGCATAATCTAAATAGGAGGTTTTTAGTTCATCTTCAATATTAACTGGAACTATTTGTTTGGCCAGATCGGACATAAATCGATGGTATCCCTTAACTAATTCTTTTGCTTAACAATACTAGTTATATAGCTGGGCTAATTTTTAGTAATAATTAAACGGTACTTTAAAGATTTTATTGTTATGTAAGTGTTATAGAACAGACACTAATAATAGTAATCAACGCAGCATACTAGCATAAAAATTGTTGATGCCATACTGCTTTATTTAAAGGTTTTATTGGGGGCTATAATCAGCTTAAAAAAGCATCTAAAAAGCCTAGATTTGATCTATCTCCTTTGCTTAAAAATGACTTTGGTTTAGAATCGAATGATTGAAAGTTAATTTAAAGTAGTGAATATATGTCAAGCCAACCTCTCAACGTAAATGAAGATGAAATCGCGAAGTTCGAACAAGTTGCTAGCCAATGGTGGGATTTAATTGGTGACTTTAAACCTTTGCATCAAATTAACCCATTAAGAGTACAATTTATTAGTCAGCATATAGCTCATCAAACTGGAGGGACTGATTCAAAGAATAGCTTTTATGATATGCAGATGATTGATGTAGGTTGTGGTGGCGGTATATTGTCAGAATCATTGGCAAAACTTGGTGCAAACGTCACAGGCATAGATATGGGTAACGAGCCGTTGAATGTTGCAAAATTGCATGCGCTAGAAACAGGTGTATCTATCAATTACCAAAAAATTACTGCTGAAGAAAAAGCACAGCAAAATCCAGGTACGTTTGATGTGGTCACTTGTATGGAAATGCTAGAGCATGTTCCTGACCCTGCTTCAGTCATTCAGGCTTGTTCAACTTTAGTTAAACCAGGCGGCTTAATTTTCTTTTCAACGCTCAATAAAAGTATCAAAGCTTATTTGCTTGCCATACTTGCCGCTGAAAAACTGCTTAAAATAGTACCTGACGGCACTCATGATCATGATAAATTTATTCGACCTTCACAGCTTATCGGCTGGGCAGAGGAATACGGGTTAAAATGTATTGATGCAAGTGGCATTCATTACAACCCACTAACAGGAAATCATAAGCTCAACGACTCACTAGATGTTAATTATATATTATGTTGTCGCAAGCTTTAAAATTATTAAATTTGTTTAGTATGTTTAATAATTGCAAAGATTGATGATTAAATTGTATTGATGCAGCGGTATCCATTACAACCCAGCCTAATCCAGCTATAGGAAATCATAAGCTCAACGATTCACTAGATGTTAATTATATATTGTGTTGTCGCAAACTTTAAAATTAAAAAAGTTGATGACTCAAATAAGTGCAGAATAATTGTTGTATAAACAATCAAGTTGTTTAAACATTAATCTGCACTTGAGTGGTACACATAACTCATTGTAAAACATAAGTTATTTTTCGGTTATATTAATTTACTATAGTGAACATAAATATTGAGCAAAAATAATTTATAAAAATATTGGTCGTCAAAAAAAGTAAAATAATCGTTGCTTTTAGTAAATTCCAAAATCAATTTGTCTTACTAGGTTAGTCATCACTAACCCTAAATTTAAGGCAAAAATAATCACAAAGATCAACTTATTTTATCACTTGCAATACAGGTCAAACCTCACTATCTTGTGTCTAGAATTATAAAAAAGCCCTAGATATTGTGCATTTGATGCTCAGTTGTTATTTTTAAGACTACGTATTTAATAATTTCTTTTTAATACGTATGTGGGATTTTTTTATTAGGGACGTTTTAGATCCTTTAATTAGGAATAATAAACAATAACAATAATCGCTTTACAGGTACTTCATGAATAACAACCTCTTTGTAACTAAACGAAATGGTGAGAAAGAATCCATTGATTTAGAAAAAATTCATCGTGTCATAGCTTGGGCTGCAGACGGCTTAGAACAAGTCTCTGTTTCTCAAGTTGAATTAAAATCTCACATTCAGTTTTATGACGGTATAAAAACTGAAGATATTCATGAGACTATTATTAAAGCAGCAGCTGATTTGATATCTGAAGAGACGCCAGATTATCAGTACCTTGCAGCTCGCTTAGCAGTTTTCCACCTACGTAAAAAAGCGTACGGACAATTTGAGCCTCCTGCCCTTTATGACCATGTGGTCAAGCTAGTTGAAGCAGGCAAATATGATCAGCACTTATTATCTGATTATACCAAAAAAGATTTTGAGCATATGGCCAGTTTTTTGGACCATAGCCGTGATTTAAACTTCAGTTATGCTGCGATGAAACAGCTTGAAGGCAAGTATTTAGTACAAAACCGTGTTAGCGGTGAAATTTACGAAAGTGCTCAGTTTTTATATATTTTAGTATCCGCATGTTTATTTGCTAAATATCCTCTTGAGACTCGTTTACGTTACGTCGAAGATTTTTATCACGCCATTTCTCGTTTTAAAATCTCATTACCTACCCCGATTATGGCTGGTGTACGAACACCGACACGTCAATTTTCATCGTGTGTATTGATTGAATGTGGTGATAGTTTAGATTCAATAAATGCTACATCAAGCGCTATTGTTAAGTATGTATCTCAGCGTGCGGGTATTGGTGTAAATGCCGGTCGTATCCGTGCTTTAGGTAGTACTATCAGAAATGGTGAAGCATTCCATACTGGATGTATTCCATTCTTTAAGCATTTCCAAACAGCCGTTAAAAGTTGTTCGCAAGGTGGTGTTCGCGGCGGTGCTGCTACATTGTTTTATCCTTTGTGGCATCTTGAAGTAGAAAGCTTACTGGTACTTAAAAATAACCGTGGTGTAGAAGAAAACCGTGTACGTCATCTAGATTATGGTGTGCAATTTAATAAGTTAATGTATCAACGCTTAATTAAGGGTGGTTCTATTACGCTATTTAGTCCAAGTGATGTTCCAGGACTATATGATGCTTTCTTTGAAGACCAAGACAAGTTTGAGCATTTATACGTACAATATGAAAACGATGATTCAATTCGCAAAAAGCGTATTAAAGCTATCGAATTATTTACATTGTTTGCACAAGAGCGTGCTAGTACCGGTCGTATTTACTTACAAAATGTTGATCACTGTAATACCCATAGCCCGTTTGACCCAAGTAAAGCGGCAATTCGTCAGAGTAATTTGTGTTTAGAAATTGCCCTGCCGACTAAACCAATGAATGACATTAATGATGAAAATGGCGAAATAGCCCTTTGTACATTATCAGCATTCAACTTAGGTGCTATTGATTCATTAGACGAGTTAGAAGATTTAGCCAACTTAGCAGTTCGTGCTTTAGACAGTTTATTAGATTATCAAGATTACCCTATTGCCGCAGCACAAAGCGCAAGCATGGCGCGAAGAACATTAGGCATAGGTGTTATTAACTACGCTTACTATCTTGCCAAAAACGGACTTTATTATTCAAACGGTAGTGCAAATAATTTAACTCACCGTACTTTTGAAGCAATTCAGTTCTACTTATTAAAAGCTTCAAATGAATTAGCTAAAGAGCAAGGTGCCTGTCCTAAATTTGATGAAACTATTTTATCAAAAGGGATTTTGCCTATTGATACTTATAAAAAGTCAATCGATGATCTCACAGCTGAGCCACTTCATTTAGATTGGGAAAGTTTACGTGAAAGTATTAAAGAGCATGGCGTAAGAAACTCAACAGTTTCTGCATTGATGCCTTCAGAAACATCGTCACAAATTTCTAACGCCACCAATGGTATTGAACCACCACGAGGTTTGATAAGTGTTAAAGCCAGTAAAGATGGCGTATTAAAACAAGTTGTTCCTGAATATGACAAACTCAAAGATAATTATGAATTACTTTGGAATATTCCAGATAACCAGGGATATTTAGAGCTCGTTGGCATCATGCAAAAGTTTGTTGACCAAGCTATATCGGCAAATACCAATTATGATCCGAATAAGTTTGAAGGTGGCAAAGTCCCTGTTAAACAGATCTTAAAGGATATACTTACAGCTTATAAAATAGGTGTTAAAACACTTTATTACCACAACACCCGTGATGGGGCCAGTGATGATATTGAGCCTGAAGATGATGGCTGTGCTGGCGGCGCTTGTAAAATATAATAATTTTACCTAATTACCGTATGTAAATTACTCAAATTTAATATATAAAATTAAAGCCTAGCAATGTACTAGGCTTTTGCTACTACAGCACTGTAGTCCCAAAGGAATAAAAAAATGACGTATACCACGTTCAATCAAATACCTAATAACGCACTTTTAGAGCCAATGTTTTTAGGTAATAGCGTTAACGTTTCTCGCTATGATCAACAGCGTTATATTGCTTTTGAAAAGTTAATTGAAAAACAGTTAAGCTTTTTTTGGCGTCCAGAAGAAGTTGATGTGTCTAAAGATAGAGCTGATTGGCAAAGCCTAACGGATTCTGAAAAGCATATTTTTATTTCAAACTTAAAATATCAAACACTTTTAGACTCAATGGCTGCACGTTCCGTTAATGCGGTATTACTTCCTTTAGTTTCTTTGCCTGAAGTAGAGACATGGGTTGAGACATGGGCATTTAGTGAAACCATCCACTCTCGTTCTTACACGCATATCCTTCGTAATCTATTTACTGAACCTGGTGAAATTTTTGACGACATAATCGTTAACCCAGCGATTTTAAAACGTGCTTCAAGTATTGCTAAGTTCTTTGATGATGTCATTCTTACAACACAGTTACTGCAATCTCAAGGTGAAGGCACCTATGAAGTAGAAGGCAAAACAATTGAAGTATCAACGAGAAAGCTTAAAGAGCGTTTATTCCTCGCTGTTTGCTCTGTTAATGCATTAGAAGCAATTAGATTTTACGTAAGCTTTGCTTGTTCATTTGCTTTTGCTGAGCGCGAGTTACTAGAAGGTAACGCCAAGATTATTAAACTGATTGCGCGTGATGAAGCACTTCATTTAACAGGCACACAGCATATCCTTAATAACTGGAAATCAGGTAAAGATGATCCTGAAATGAAGGTTATTAGTGAAGAATTGCGTGATGAAGGCTTACAGATTTTCTTGGATGTTGTTGACCAAGAAAAGGAATGGGCCCAGTATTTATTTAAAGATGGCTCAATGATTGGCCTTAATGCCGATATTTTAAATCAATACATCGAATACATTTCTAATCAACGTTTAACTGCTATCGGTTTTGATGCACCGTACGATATAAAAAGTAACCCGTTACCATGGATGAATGCATACCTTGTCAGTGATAACGTACAAGTCGCACCTCAAGAGACTGAAATATCGAGTTATTTAGTTGGACAAGTTGATTCTTCTGTTGATGCTGATGATTTTGATGACTTTGACTTATAAGCAAGAAACACTGATGGTATTCGCCTTAATTTAAGCGCTTTGAAGTGTATGAATGTAAAAGATACGAATCAAAATGTGGAAGAAGCCATCAATTTACAACTAAAAATTAACGTGCAGAGTAAAGTTGTTCATTATGAGAATAATGAGCAAACGTTACTCGAATGTTTAGAGTCAGCCGATGTTGAAGTGCATTATCATTGTCGTGATGGATTTTGTGGTGCATGCAGAGTAACGTTAGTAGCAGGTGAAATTAACTATCCGTTAGGTGAGCCTTTAGCTTTTGTCGGTGATAAAGAGATTCTACCCTGCTGCTGCATTCCTGTAACAGACATCACCTTGTTATTAGACGAATAGAGCTCACTAATCCACATCAAAGTATAACTCTATTGGTTTTATCACTCAGCTGAACTTCAGTAAAAGAACAAAAATCAGCTATCCTGCTTTAACGGTTGTTTTGATTATTACTGAGCGACACTTCGATAAAAGTAACGTTCGCAAAAGTTCTCATCTAAGCGCTTAATGAGCAGTGCAATAAGTGCTACGACTAACACCGAGAACACTAATCGTCCCCAGAAAATTGTGTAGAAATCAGCACCAATCAACATGATAAGCAAGGTGTCTTCTATCAAGCTATGAAGTAGATTGAGCAGCATTATCGCTGTAAAAACATCTCTTGCCGCAATATGACCGCGTTTCGCTTCACTTATTAATAACCCTCCACCAAAAGATAAGCCCAGTGTAATACCAATAATGGTGAGGTTGGTGGCTTCTTTACTGATACCTAGTATGCGCAAGAATGGTCTAAGTAATATAGCCATCAACTTCTCTACACCTAAAATTTTCAGTACTTTAAGTGTAAATAATAGCGCAGCTATAACGATAAAAATCACCCCGAAGTTTTTGGCTTGATCGAGGCTCCAGCTTAAATAACCAGTATCAGTTGAAGTTTCAGGTTGCCATAGAGTTACTGCTGGTTGATTCAATAAATCACCGAACTGATAACTGATGTTTAATAACCAAGCAAGTAGTAAACTCCCGCCAATTCGAATCACAAGCGTAACGATAAGGTTAACACCCGCTTTTTTAGCAATCGCGGCTTCAATTGGTAAAGAGTGTGCAAGGAGCATCATGCTACCAAGTATCGATACCTGAGCCACCGAGAGCGGCATCTCTAGATTAATGAAAACAATTAATCCGGCATATATGTTGGTTAGCATAGTCGTCGCCCAAACTAAACCGAGTTCTATGGGTAAGCCGACTATTTCCATCATTGGACCGAGCCATTCACTTAACAGAACGATTCCGCCCATTTCTTCGATGACTTTGATGATAATGATAATAGGGATCATTATCTTGAATAGAGTGAAAGTAACTTCGAGAATATCTCGTGTCAGTTCTTTAAAGAATGTTTGGACAGCTTGCATGTAATTAAATCCAATTTGTGTGTTTTGTAGCGTTATTTTACATACTATTGATGTTTTAAAGTTTCCTTTTATGATGGTACTAGCACGCTAAATTTGTTATTTTTTGGCATATAAGAAATATTAACGCAAAAACATAACGCTAAAGGAAATTATGATAATAGATCGGATTGATAGGAAAATATTAGTCGCTCTGCAAAGAAATAATCGTATTGCCAACCTTGAACTTGCGGAATTGGTTGGTTTATCCCCTCCAGCATGTTTGAAACGGGTAAAGCGCCTTAGAGAGGAAGAAGTCATTGTTGGTGATGTGTCCATCATCAATCCTGAATTGGCAGGCAATACTATGACCTTAATCGTATCGGTAGAAATGGAGCGAGATAGAGCAGACATTTATCAAGTGTTCAGAAAATCGATATTAAATGCCCCTGAAGTGACTCAATGCTACCAAATTTCAGGCAGCTACGATTTTATGTTGGTGGTAACGGTGAAAGACATTCAAGGTTATGAATATTTTGTCGAGCGTGTATTGCACAAGGATTTAAATATCCGCAAGTTCCATACATCCGTGTCTTTGCGGACAGTAAAGTTTAGTACTGAGATTGAGTTAGAAGCATAACAATTAATTAAGTGCGACATACTTTATCGCTGTGAAAATGAGAATATCGGGTAGTTATGGATTTGGCTAACCGTAAATAGAGGTTTTATAAATTCAGCTTATTAGGGCTATTATGTGTCGTCATAATATCCCTAACGAAGTCTGTCGCGAAATGGTAGCATTACACCTAAAGTACATTGATTTACTTAGCATGACGCTAACGTCAGCATATAACCAAGTTATCGTGGCAAATAAAAGACCATCACAATACAGAATAATGCGATAAGCCAGAACGCTTTAAAAAAGAACCTCACCTTAATGTTTCTATCATTTGGGTGTTTCTCGGGTAATTCCATGCCACAATTCTGACATTGATTATTACCGTCTTCACAGGTATTTTCAGTTTGACAAAACAAACACGTTTTAGTCGTTTGGCTCATATTACTTCCCTTTTACTTTTCATTTAATAACCCCTACTGCGAAGTCAACTGATGATACAGTTGCGGTAAACGTAATGGCAACTGAGCCGGTCTCAATATTTGAGTAAAACCATCATTACCAAATAAATAAGGGAGATATTCTTGTGCATCAACATCAATAGTTATACAAAAAGGTTTAATCCCTAGACGTTTTGCTTCATTAATTGCTTGATGAGTATCTTCAATGCCAAAGCGTCCTTCATAGTGGTCAATATCATTGGGTTTACCATCGGTTAAGATAAGCAGCAGTTTATCAGCCGTTTTTTGTTCACTAATAACCTTGGTTGCCTGACGAATTGCCGCCCCCATTCGTGTATAAAATCCGGGGGTAATTGCTTGTATCCGACCTCGGACATGATCATTATATTTTTCATTAAAATTTTTCAACATAGTAAAACGAATATTGCTACGTTTTACCGAGGAGAAACCATACATAGCAAAATTATCACCTACTGACTGTAATGCTTCACCAAATAACAATAAACTATCTTGTACGACATCGATAACACGATTGTCATTGTCCAAATGAGAGTCTGTCGACATGGATAAATCGGCTAATAATAAACAAGACAGATCTCGATTGTTGCCTCGATAGGATTGGAATAAACCTTTTTCTGCCGTTGCTGCCGTTTTACTCTCAACATGAAAATCAAGCCAAGCATTTAAATCCAGCTCTTCTCCTTGGGGTTGAGCCTTCAACCAATATTTAACACTTCGTAACTGCTCAAATTGTGCTTGGATCATTCTTGCCGTTTTTTGTAATTTAACCGGTAATTTGGTTGGCGTGGCATCTCGAGGTAACATGGGTTGTAATAAACAACGGTCTTCCTCCAATGATTGCTTCTTATAATTCCATTCAGGTAATTTTATCCCTTCACCCAGCGGAATATCATCTTCAGACGTCGAAGGTAAATCTAAATCAATTTTGATTTGACCACTTTTTTGATGTTCTTGTTTCTTCGTCAAGGTTATTTTATCGAGATCATCAATAGTGCTTTGATAATCTTCTTCATCTTCATCGCTGTCATCTGTCCCTCGGTCCATTTTTGAGAATTCACTCCAGGAGAACAAGCTCTCTAAGCGAAAGATCATCATGCCACCGCGGCTATCAGGATCGTCTACACGCTCAGCCTTTTTTCTAGAGCTCTTCGCTTTTTTAGCTGACTTTTTCTCCCCATCTTTGTCTTCATTCTCTTCTGAGAGTTCACCTTCATCGATATCAGCGGCCGAAACATCATCACTACTCGCTGAAGGGTAAAGCCATAAATAAACGGCTTGAGGCGCAAAATTCACCACGGGAAATTGCTCAACAGAGCCTGGCGTTAAGATGGCATCCCTTATAGACTGCTCCATCGTTCTTTCGAGAGCGGGCATTTTATCGAGCTGTGGGCGCATAGCCACGAATGCTTTAGCCAAACGGCGATAACGATTGTGCAGCGCTGGGAATTTTTCTAATACATCTACCACTAAAGCTTGGTTGTCTTTAGCCCAATGACGAAAACTTCCGTTATGATGAGCAGCGAGAACTGCTAACCAAATGTAGAGGTCATAATTAAGCGATTTGTCATCAAATACTGCTAACGACTCGGGTAGTCGTAGGCTTTCTTCATCCTGCCATGCAAGACTAACGAGTTGAGTATCTCCCGATATTTTTTGCAAGAAGCTTTTACGCGTTAAATACTCACGGCCTGTTGCCGCTTCAACACGTTTAACGACATCACCACCTAGTGCTCGAAACACCATCGCGACTGATTTACTTACTTGATCAAAATTTACTCGTGCATCGTCAAACTCAGGGTTTGCTTTACGAGTAATATATTTATGCCAAAGTCCACCAACCCACTCTTCCATAACCGTAATACATTCATTTAAATAAATAGTAATTATATTGTACCAATAAAATTGGCTGTTGCCGTGATTTGGGTCAACAGAAAGTTATTTTGGTGTACTGAGGTTTAAGCTGTGTGTGGGTTAATGGGGCTTGTCAGCTGATAAAAATTTTATGCAGAAATATAGTATATCAACAAAGAGCATTAATATGGCTGGCTTCAAGCATTTTAAGAACAAGTGAACAAGTTCGTATTACTTAAGGTTGCTTCTCGCTCTATTACCATAGAGTAGTCGTAAAGAATTCATTATGGGGAAGCGTATAAACAGACTAAAACACTGGAAGTTTCATCGCCATGGCGCGAGATAAGTTTAACATGCCAATCAAAATGAATCCGGCATGCAAAGTAACGAAGTAGACGAGTCCAACCATAACTGACGCCTCTAGCTGTGAGGAAAAATAAATGACCAATAAGGGTATCACGGCAAGTAAAAGACCAGCCAAAACGGAAAGTTGTACACTTCTGATCAGATGGATTTTTCCAATGCCTAGCGTTCGCATTCTTATTTTATTATTTTCAGTCGTGCTTTCTGTGCCAGCATTGACAGTTTTTAGTTGTGAATATTGACGGTAAAAATAAAGCATTACCAAAAATGATACACCGGGTAGTAAGAGTAAATTTGTTAAGTATAAGGACTGACAAATTACCGAAAACATACCGCTTGATTTAGGGGTTCGATTCATCATACGTCCATAATTGATTTTATGATCAGATAAATTAACTAAATGAATAGTCGCTCATTAAGCTAAATAGATGACGGTAATAATTAACGGTACCAGTACAATATAACTTAAAAATAGCACACGCCAAAGCTTGGGCGCATTATTGAGTTCCATAAATATATCAACAATTTGTTGACCTTTAAGTGCAACAATTACTAATGCCCCCATGATGGTTACACTTCTACTATCCACAAATTCAGGTAAGTAAACAGCAATAATACTCAAGGTAATAAGTAGAAACCAGCCCTTGGTTGCTGCCGTCATATTGATGGCTTTATTTTTTTGCACTATCTCACCCTTAAGCATAATTTAGCTGATGTTAATAATCCAATGAGACTAAATAACATATATCAACGGAAATAAAATAATCCACAACAGATCCACCATGTGCCAATAACTAGTACCGGCCTCAAAGCCAGAAAATTCATTGTTTTGATACTTACCTTGCCAAGCGCTGTGTGCGATAAAAGATAAGATCACCATGCCGAGTAAAACATGCATTAAATGAAAAGCAGTAATTAAAAAATACAGAGTAAAAAAAGTATTCGTTTCAATGGTTATACCTTGCTCAAATAATGAAAGGTATTCCCAAATTTTCACCGAAATATAAATGATGGCAAAAGCTTTTGCGGTTAATAACAAGAGTACCGCTTGTTTAGCTTGTGCTTTATGTATTTTAGTTAAGGCTACTGCAACAAAAAAACTGCTTGTGATTAGTGCGATAGTATTAATTAGACCCGCCGTTTGATGCAGCTGTGCTTTACCTAGGCTAAACATTTCTGCGTTTAGCTGTTCACTTACCGAAAAACCAATAAAGAAAATGGCAAATACAGTTAGCTCGGCCAAAATAAAAAACCACATGGCTAAATCACCGGGTAATTTTTTATCTGGCACTTCGACAGTTATTGATGGATTACTCATAGCGTTTATGGGTAATTAATCGAAGTAAATTCTGGCTACATCCATCAAGGCTTGAACCGTTAGTGGATCATCCGACAATGGCTCAGCTAAACAACAGCGACAAACTTCTAATGGGTCCATGCCTGAGCTAATCATTCTGGCTGCATAAATCAACAAACGAGTAGAAGCAACTTCATCTAAATCATTCTGCTCTAATCGACGAAGTGCACCTGCTAGCTCAACTAATTTAAAGGCCAAGTGAGGCTCAGCACCCGCTTCTTTTATCAATATTTGCTGTTCAAGCTCTGCACTTGGATATTCAAACCGTAAAGCAACAAAACGTTGTCTTGTACTCGCCTTCATGCCCTTTAATAAATTTTGATAGCCTGGGTTATAAGAAACTACCAACATAAAGCCTGGAGCAGCCTCAAGTAATTCTCCTGTACGCTCTAAAGGTAATATTCTGCGATCATCAGCCAAAGGGTGTAAAACAACCGTGGTATCTTTACGCGCTTCAACGACTTCATCCAAATAACAAATGCCGCCTTCACGAACTGCACGGGTTAATGGGCCATCTTGCCAGTAGGTGCCATTTGGACCAATTAAATGGCGACCAACTAAGTCTGCTGCAGTGAGATCATCATGACAAGCCACTGTGTATAAAGGTTTATTAAGCTTTTCAGCCATATGAGCAACAAAACGTGTTTTACCACAGCCTGTTGGGCCTTTGATCAATACTGGAAGTTGATGTTCAAAAGCATAATTAAACAATGACACTTCATTGTTTTGTTCTTGATAAAATAATTTGTCAGTTGCCATGGGAGACGAATATCTGTGGTTATTAAACTTGATGCTAAAATACCTTGCTATTGACCAAAGTACAAATGCACAAAGGCTCTTCGTTGATAAAGATCAATGAGAATGACAAAATAAAATCTTTATAGTTAGGTATTAAACAAATATAAGCTTGGCTATTAAACTCGCTTTCGTTAAAATTACCTTATCAGTAGGCGATGATTAGTAATGTCGTTCTATATTTATCCTTAATTTCGGTCATTTATGCAGCTTTTTATTGAATACTTCCCTCTCTTAGTCTTCTTTATTATCAACTCAATCGCGGGAATTTATTGGGCTACTGGCAGCTTAATTGTTGCCGCATTCGTGCAAATTTTTTACTACAAATTCAAAAAAGAAAAAATTCCAGCAAAACAGTGGATCATATTTAGTCTCATCGTAGTTTTTGGCGGATTAACAATATATTTGCAAAATGATGCTTTTCTTAAATGGAAGGTCACCATTATTAATGCTTTTTTCGCTGCGGCATTATTGGTTAGTAATACTTTGTTCAAAAAAAATATTATCAAAGAATTTTTGAGTGAATCACTTTCATTACCCGAAAATATTTGGTCAAGGTTAAACCTCGCTTGGGCTCTGTTCTTCTTATTTTGCTCAGGACTGAATTATTATATAGCCTTTAACTACGCGTTAGATACTTGGATAAACTTCAAAGTATTTGGCTTAACTGGCTTAATGTTTATTTTCTCTATCACTTCTATTTTATTTTTGTACAAGTACTTGCCGATAGAAGAAGATGAAAATGAAACCAATAATATTGCCAATGAAAAAAGTGAAAAATCTAATTAACAGCTCAGTATCCATTGAGCTAACTCAACCGATTATTTAAAGGAATACCTACTATGTTTTATGTTATCTACAGTGAAGATGTCGAAAACTCACTCAACTTACGTCTATCCGTTCGCGATAAGCATATTGGCCGTTTGAAGGATTTGCAAGCGCAAGGAAAGTTGTTAATAGCAGGCCCTTGTCCTGCCATTGATAATGAAGATCCTGGTGAAGCTGGTTTCACTGGTTCGCTTATCGTTGCCGAGTTCGACAGTTTAACTGCCGCACAAGCATGGGCAGACGCAGATCCTTACATCAGCGCTGGTGTTTATAAAAAAGTAACGGTAAAACCATATAAAAAAGTATTACCTGCTTAATATAAACATGCACCATACATTTAATGCTAAAGTGATAATTCACAGACAAGTGAATGAGCTCTTTAGCAACACTGAACTGATATTAACCAGAGTTTGTAAACGAAAAATGATCCGTAACAAAATGCTCATAGCATCAACACTCTTATTGCCTTTATTAGTGCTTAGCCCGGCACAAGCTGCAAAAAATATTGCAGAGTGCCAGCAACAAAATGCAGATAAAATATCTTCCGCTCCGATGTCGCGGTGTTTAGATGGTGTTATATCCTTTGTTGATCGCGAGTTACAAACTTGGGTAAATTTACACACCTTTAATTTAGAAGAAAAAGCGCTCACCAATGGACGCTATTCTGCCTTGAAAATGTTTAAGCGTTCGCAAAATAATTTTATTGCTTATCGTGAAAATGATTGCCGTTGGCAATATTTGGTCATATCACCTGAAAGAGGTGCCGATTTGGCCTACAAAGCCTGTTACGTGCAGCTAAGTCAAAACAGGATCAAAGCACTCAGTGAGTTCAAAACGACTAATCCCACTCCGTAGAACATTTGCCGAGTAACATCTTAGCCTATACCCGCTCCACTAGAAGATGCTCGTTTCAGGAAGACTGAGCGATTCATAATCAAATAGAACGGGTATAGTTATTATTCAAGTAATGCTTGCTCGGTTTTATCAACCAATTCAACTTCATCACTCAACATCACGGCTAACCAACGACCTTCTGGTGAACTCTCTAACCCTATTTTTAATATCATAGTTAATGGCACACTCAAAAGCATACCAACGGTTCCAAGCAACCAGCCCCAAAAAATCAGCGATAAGAAAACGACTAAAGTTGATAATCCTAAACCTTTCCCTAAATATCTCGGCTCAATAATATTACCCATCACCATATTAATTAACACGAAACCAAGACCAATAGCACCCGCCTCCCCTATACCTAACTGCAATATAGCAAGCGTCATTGGTGGTACTGCGGCAATAATAGAGCCGATGTTTGGAATGTAATTAAGCAAAAACGCTAATACTCCCCAGAGTAAAAAAAAGTCTAAACCAAAAGCCCATAACATTAGTGACACAATGCAACCAGTAGCAATACTGACTAAGGTTTTAATCGCAATATACTGATTCACCGAAGATAAAAATCGTTCAATTTGATTTAAACGCATTTGGGGATCATCTAATGCTAAATGCAATTTATGTGGAATCGTCGATGATTCAAACAACATAAAAACAACCGTTAAAATAATCAAAAACAAGTTTGTCATCACAGAGCCAAAACTAGATAACATATCAGCTGCTAACCCCATCGCTGCTGCGGGATCAAAATATTCAGTCACTATCGATGAAGAAAGTTGGATATCATGGCTACTAAGGAAGTTTGTTAACCAAGTAAACTGCTCTTTAAGCTGCACTCGGTACTGGGGTATCTGCTGTGAAAGTTCATTTAACGAACTGCCCACCAAGCCTGTTAAAAATACAGCAAGCGTTACAAAAACCACGATAACAGAGATGACAGAAACAGCCTTTGGTATTTTATACTCAGTCGCTTTATTGATTAATGGGTTACAGATGATTGCGATAAATACGGATAGCAAAAACGGCACTAATATATTCGCTGCGGTTTTAATCCCCGCAAAAATGATAAAAATAGCAGCGACCGTTACAAATGCTTTTGCAATAGAACTATGATTCGAACTTGAAACCATGAAAATATTCCTTAACTTTTTATCGTTTCAATATAACTCATATAGTTAGGTTACACTAGTTTACTTATGCTTAAGTCCAAGTAATCAATTAGTTATGTACTTACCTTAAATAGAGTATTATCAGGTAACTATTAGTGCCCTCAGTAATTAGCTGAGAGCACTTATTACGAAGCTTAAGCAATCTTTCTTAATAAACCTTGCGTATTTTGTCTCATGGTTCTTGCCACCATAAAATAGCCGATTGTTGACACGAACATTGCGCCACTTAACGGCCCTAAAGCCCAGATATAAGGGTGAAGTCGCCCATCAACATTAAAGAGTTGCTGTTGAATGACAAGTAAAGCGACATCACTTACCACAGCGGCAACTAAACCAGCGATAGCCCCCAACAACATAAACTCATAAAGCGTCGCTAGTTTAATCAGTCGCCCTTTTGCGCCTAGGGTTCTCAATATCACCACTTCCTGCATACGCTCTGCCAAACTTGCTTGTACCTGCGAAATGAGTACTAGCGCACCACTTATCAACACAATAGACAACACGAAGCCAATTGCTAATGAGACTTGTGCAATAATCGATTGAGCTTGCTCTATTTGAGACTTAATATCAATCATGCTTACCGTTGGGTAACGTTGTAATAATTGGCTTATATCTTTGGTGTGTTTATCCTCCAGCTTTGCCGCGCTAAAGTAGGTTACCGGTACCATTCCAGCCATATTAGGGCTTAGAATCATCACAAAATTGGGTTTTAAAGATCCCCAGTCAACACTCCTAAAACTAGTGACCTGAGCTTCAATTGATTTTTCATTCACTAAGAGAGTAATGGTATCACCCAGTTTTAGATCAAGCGCTTCTCGCCAACCATCAAAAACAGACACTTCAACTTGATCTCCAGCAATGGCGTCTTTAGTAAACCATTGTCCTTCAGTTATTTCATTACCTTCTGGTAAAGACGCTAGCCAAGTTAAATTAGGCTCTCTATTGACCCCTTCTCTGGCTTTGTCATTTTTTTCTTCGTCTTCTTGCTTTGATACTCGTCGAGAAAACTCTTCACCATTTACCGCATCAACGCGTCCACTGAACACAGGGTAAAAGGCTTCATGAGCAATATTGTTATCAGTAAAGAAGGTATTGATTGGTGCAACTTCTTGCTCACTAATATTAATGATAAACATATTGGGTGCATTGGGTGGAACTTGCATTTGCCAATCAGAAATAATGTCATTTTTTAACACAACTAAAAATAACATTAGCTTTATTGCTAGAGCAAAACTGATAAGTTGAATAGCATTAGCATTGGCTCTTTTTTGTAAAGTCGCTATCGCTAAAGACCAACTGGAACCGGGTCTAAGACCTAGTTTTCGTCCTGCTGCAAATAATAATCGTGATATAGCAAATAGAACTGCGATTACTAACAGGGTCGATGCAAATAAAATTAAGGTCGTGATAATCTCGCCACTAAATAACCACATCAAGACAAAAATGGTCATAAATGAGAGAGCAATATGTAATCGACTCAATGCTAGCTCATCACCTAAGTTGCGACGTAAAACCCGAAGTGGTGGGATATCAAATAAATCTAATAGCGGTTTGAGGGAAAACATCAAGGCGCAAACAAGCCCAATAAAACTTGCTAATAACCAAGGACGAATTCCTGCTTGGGGTAACTCAGCGCCCATAAATTTTGCTAAATAATCTGCACCAACGGTTTGCAGGACAAAGCCCATCAGCAATCCTGCAACAATAGAAAAAACTGTCACTAAACATAAGTGCAAAAGAAAAATATTACGGATGACCTTTCGACTACCACCAAGTGTTTTCATCATTGCGACAGGATCGTATTGCCTTTCGCAATAACGTTTCGCTGAAACAGCCATAGCAACTGCAGCTAACATAATACCAAATAGGCCAGCGAGTAACAGAAATCGCTCGGCACGGTCTAAGTTATTACCTAAAGGGGATTGTCTATCTTTAATGCCTTCCCAGCTTTGATTACTTTTAAGTTGCGGCTTAAGCCAAGCATAGTAATCACTCAGCTGTCGTTCATTACCTGCAAAAAGTAAACGGTGAAAGACCCTGCTGCCCGCCTGAACTGCCTTGGTGGTGGGAATATCATCATAGCTTAACAGTACGCGTTTGTTACCTGATAGAGAGAAAAAGGGTGCATCAGGCTCTTTTACTAAGACTTTACTCGCCTTAAAAACTCCCGCACCTAATTCAACATTGTCACCCACTTTGACATTAAGTGTATAAAACAAACCTTCACTAAGCCATACTGAGCCGACCTTAGGACCTGTATCAACTTCATATGCTAGACCTGTGAGCGTGTCCTTAACCGTTAATTTACCTTTGAGAGGATAACTATCACTCCCTGCTTTTACAGAGCCCAAGACCAATTCATCGTTAGCGAATAACATGGAGTCAAAATAGAGCACTTTAGCCGTTTTTAGACCCTGTTCGTTTGCTTTTGCGAGTATTTTCGGATCAATAGCATGGTTGCTCGACAATCGACGGTCTGCGGCAATAAAATCACTACTCTTCTGGGCGATATTTAAACCAATGCGTTCGGTAATTGCAGACAAACTAAAAACCGTGAGTACGGCTAAAGCTATCGCAGCAAAGATAATTGTTAATTCACCACGCCTAAACTCTCGTGAGAACAGCTTGAAAGCCAGCTTAACCCACATTGGCAGTTACTCCTTCACTGATTTTCTCTAGTTGGCCACCTTCAATATGAATAATACGCTGACATTGCTTTGCCAGCTGTTCATCATGCGTAACAAGTACGAGCGTAGTACCATTTTGTTTATTTAAATCGAATAACAATTTTTCAATTAAGTGGCCATTTTTACTATCCAAATTCGCTGAAGGCTCATCAGCAAACAAAATTTTTGGTGAGCCGATAAACGCTCTCGCGATTGCCACACGTTGTTGCTCCCCTCCTGATAATTGTGATGGATAATGCTCAAACCTGTGTGAAAGTCCAACTTTATCTAATAACTCTATTGCTTGCGCTTTGGCATCATGATCACCAGCCAACTCAGCGGGTAACATCACATTCTCCAATGCGGTTAAACTTTGTACCAACATAAAAGATTGGAACACAAAGCCAATTTTTTCTGCTCTTACCCGAGCACGTGCTTCTTCATCAAGCGTGCTTAAAGCTTCACCATCAAGATGAACATCTCCTTGGCTAGCAACATCAAGTCCTGCCAATAAACTTAATAAAGTAGATTTACCGGATCCTGAGGCACCTACAATAGCCACTGACTCTCCCGACTTGACAGAAAAGTTTATATCGCTAAGGATAGTGAGGCTTCCTTCAAGTGTACTAACACGCTTTGTAAGCCCTGACACTCGAATAACATTTAACTGAGAAAGTACTGACATGACTCGTTTTTTCCTAAAATCTATTATTATTTTAATTTTGACAAACCTATCTTTTACCAGCTTAGCAAATGATAGAATTTTACTTATTGGTGATAGCTTAAGCGCTGGCTATGGCCTTGAGCAAGCACAAGCATGGGTTCATTTGTTACAAAATAAATATAGAGAAGATAATAAACCTGTCACTATCATTAATACAGCCATCAGTGGTCAAACGACCGATAACGCCTTATTGAAAATTGATGCATGGTTAGCAGCACACCAACCTAGCCATGTGCTGATAGAACTAGGCGGCAATGATGGTATTAGAGGCTTCCCAGTAAAATTGCTACAAAAACATTTAACTGAGCTTGTGAAAAAAAGCCAGCATAAAGGGGCAAAAGTAGCATTAATGGAAATTCAAATCCCACCCAATTTAGGGCCAAGATACCGTAAAATGTTTACTGACAGTTATAGCAAAGTCGCAAATCAAACAGGAGCTCACCTTATGGCTTACTTTATGACAGATATTGCGGTAAATCCTTCACTAATGCTCAATGACAATTTACACCCTAATGCCAAAGCACAGCCCATTATTCGTGATTTCATGTATGATGAAATCGACAAGTGGTTACAAGAGTAAGGTAAACAAAAATCATCATAAAGTATTAATTCTACGCTAGTCTAACCGGTTGTTTTTAAGGTAAACTTACCTAAGTTCTTTGAGTACTTTCAATCGTATTCATAGAGCAATAACATTGGTTAGATGTATCGTTGACCTGCATCAATTTCACAAGCACTCGAAACCATTCTATTTAGTAAATCAACGAAAATTAGAGCAATATAATGGACTTTATCTGGATACTTTTCGCGTTCATCTGCGGATTAGCAGCAAAAACTGTTTCACTACCCCCTTCTATTGGTTTTCTTGCCGCAGGATTTATCTTAAACATCGCCGGTTACCAGGCGGATGAAAGCTTAAGTATATTAAGTGACTTGGGTATTACCATCATGTTATTCACCATAGGTTTAAAACTTAACGTAAAAAATCTATTCAAAAGAGAAGTATGGTTAGGTTGCTCTGTCCATACCCTACTTTGGATAGTCGTCACATTATCGTTTGTCAAAATACTCTCCTTCGCATCCATAAGTTATTTCAGTGATTTAGACTTAACCACTGCCGCGCTAATCGCTTTTGCCTTAAGCTTTAGCAGTACGGTTTGTGTCATAAAACTATTAGAAGAAAATGGAGAAATGCGAACCCGTCATGGCAAGTTAGCCGTTAGTATTTTGGTTATCCAAGATATTATTGCCGTTGCTTTTTTAGTTGCTGCTACCGGTAAAATACCATCAGTGTGGGCATTTTCATTACTCGGTTTATTCTTAATTAAACCTCTGATTAACAAAATTATTAATCATGTTGGTCATGGTGAACTTATTACGTTAATGGGCTTCTTCTTAGCGCTAGGTAGCTATGAATTATTTGAGTTGGTCAATATTAAAGGTGACCTAGGTGCATTACTTGTCGGTATGTTTTTAGCCTCTCATATTAAAGCCACTGAAATAAATAAAGCGTTAATGAACTTCAAGGATATATTTCTAATTGGCTTTTTTCTTTCTATCGGATTTACTGCAATACCAACATTAGAGATGTTAGCTTTAGCGTCCTTATTAATCTTATTGATCCCTATTAAGTTTGTCATGTTTTACGGTATTTTTACGGTATTAAAAATACGTTGTCGTACTGCGTTCTTAAGTGCCCTGTCATTGAGTAACTTTAGTGAGTTTGGCTTAATTGTTGGCGCATTGAGCGTGTCTTCTGGCTGGCTTAGTAAGGATTGGCTGGTGATCCTAGCATTAGGCATGGCCATTTCATTTATTTTAACCAATATTATCTATCGCTTTGCCCATACACTATTTACTAAGCACAGAGGTTTTTTATCTCGCTTTGAGCGGCAAACAAAACTTGAAGAAGATAATTTTTGCCAACCTTGTCAGCGTCCTATTGTAATCATTGGCATGGGTAGGGTTGGCATGGGGGCTTATCAAGCAATTAATAGCCATGGAACTAATCCAGCATGGGGTTTAGATGCTGATAAGGAAAAAATAAACTGGCTGTACAGCAAAGGGATGGAAGCGTATTACGGTGATGCAGAAGATATTTACTTTTGGGAAAGTATTGATCTATCAAAACTTGAGCTAGTATTACTGGCACTACCTTACGTACAAGATATCATCAACATTACTAAACAGTTAAAAGCAGCTAATTATAAAGGAAAAATTGCTGCTGTGGCTCGATATGATGATGAGCGTAAGCAGCTTGAAGCATACGGTATTGATAAAGTTTTTAACTTTTATACTGAAGCAGGGGTAGGTTTTGCTGAGGAAAGTTTAGCTTTATTGCCTCAAAATATGCGATAAACAGTGAAATAAAATGAATACAGACCTTGGGTAATTTAGCTTGCCCTAGTGCGGAAAGAAATCTATAGAAATCAACTAAAAGTAGACGGTTACAGAAGAGATAAAACCTATATAAATATAGTAAGCAACCGTGAAAAAGCAAGTAACCATTTGTATTACCAAGTAAAAATAAATATACAAAAAAACATTAGCAATTTAAAAAACTTACACTAAACTTAATTGCACAAGCTTAGCATACAGTAAGGATTTTGTTGCTAAGGTGTGAGTACATAGTTTATTTTTGTTTTTATCTTAATTGCCAGATGATGGTTAATTAGCGCACGGCTCAACCCCTGAGCCAATTTTTGAGCCCAGACAAATGTCTGGGCTTTTTTTCTCAATAACCTACCAAAATAGTTATATCACAAAGCGATTAATTTATTGAACCGATTGGTATTACTTACAGTTTAAAAAGACGGTTAAAGTTATCACTGGAGAGTTTAGCTATTTCTTCAACGGATTGACCTCGAATACTTGCCAAATGTTTAGCGACTTCGACCACATAGGCAGGCTGATTTTCTTTGCCACGGTGAGGTACAGGTGCAAGATACGGCGCATCGGTTTCAATTAGCAGTTTATCATCAGGCACTAAAGCAGCCACTTCTCTCAAAGCGGATGCATTTTTAAAGGTTACTATCCCCGAAAAGGAAATATAAAAGCCTAGCGCTATCGCCTGTTCAGCCATATCCCAGCTTTCCGTGAAACAATGAAGAATACCACCTACTTGCTCTGCACCTTCACTACGAAGTAACGCTAAAGTATCTTGCTGTGCCTCGCGAGTATGAATAATCAGTGGCTTTTTTAATTGCTTTGCTACGTGAATATGCTTTTTAAATGAATCAAGTTGTAGCTCTTTAGTTTCAGGAGCGTAATGATAATCTAACCCTGTTTCACCAATGGCAATAACACGTTCATTTTGGCTTAATGCCAATAACTGCTCCGGTATAATTTCATCTTCTTGATTTAATGGATGAGCGCCACACGTCAGAAAAACATTGTCATAGTGAGCTGTTTTTTCTGCCATTTCAGGAAAATCAGCTAACGTAACGCTGACACATAGTAGTTTTGTTACATTAGCTACTTTCGCTGCTTCAATAACATTATCTAAATTATTATCATACAGTGATAAGTTAAGTCGATCTAAATGACAATGAGAGTCTATAAACAACGAGGAGCTCCTGTGTTTTAAATTGCTTGAATGAATATAAGATGTTCGTCACTCATTTGTGACAAGAAACCAAGCTACATAGTTAGCGTTGGCTCTGAAGAGTTTAAGTGTCGGGCAATTATTTGCTCGATTTGATGACGTACTTTTTCTGGGTCTTTAACAAAAGTAACACCAACACCAGGAGGTGTTCCATTTTGAGCGCCAACAGGGGTTAGCCAACAAACCTCACCTTGAACAATAGACTCTTCTAATGCATCGGGCAGTAATATATGCAACTCAACTTCATCACCTAAGTCATATTGACGCGGTGTACGCACAAAAATACCACCTTCATTAAGAAAAGGCATGAAGGCAAGATATAAATCACGGTCTGAATAAAACTCTACGTTTAATGGAACCAAGTTGGTCTCCTATATCTATGGTCTAACGATATCATTTATCGTCATAAGTAACTGTTCAACGACGAATTGTCGGTTTGCTTGCAGGTAAGACTTTATCAGTTTATTACTAGCGATGATAGCTTGATATACTTGGTTAAGTACTTGGTCTGAAATTTGATGACTCGCCAAGAGTGTTGGCTGGCCTGTTGTACTATCTAAGTAGTATTCTCTTAGTAAATTACATGTTATTTTTTCTAACCAACGTAAACTGTGTTTGCTATCAACCATTTGACTAAGTATTTCACTCTCACGTTGACCGTGATACAAGTAATCGAGGAAATTTCGATTAAACTCTTGAAATTCTTGGTAAATAGCTTTATCAGTTAACTCTGGCAGCTGGGTTAAGTTAATATAAACATTATCATTAACTTTATCACTTACCATTAAGTTATTTGTAGCTTGAGTATCACCACCATTAGACACATTGAGCTGTGCCAGTAAGGCTTCCCCTATTACAGGCCTAATTACATATAAGGCACACCGACTGACTATTGTCGGTAATAGACTATCAAGATCATCAGTGATCAATACAATATAACTATTTGCAGTTGGCTCTTCTAATGTTTTTAATAATGCATTAGCTGCAGCAACAGTCATAATTTGAGCTTGTGTAATTTCTATTGTTTTCACTGTTCCCAGCTGGGCTGTTTTCTCAAGAAATGCATTACCACGACGAATATCATCAACCCCTAGGGTTTTGTTATCAGTATTTAGCAATAAGTGGTCAGGATAGTTACCTGTTTTCTTTAGCAAACAGCTTTTACATTGACCACAGGCTTCGCTAATACTCTCACTTTCATGAGGATGGGTTATTGTTATCGGATTTTGACATATTAACAATTCGATTAACCACTTTGCCAACGCAGCTTGACCTGCACCTTCAATACCCTGAATTATAATGGCATGTGCTAAGGTGTTCTGTTGGTATTGTCGGCTCAGTTGCACCTGCTTTTCGCGGCAAATTTGTAACATATTTGAATTCTAGCCTTTATCTATTTCAGCAATGAACTCAGTAACAACTTTTTCTACCTCATGATGTACTTGTAACATTGCTTGTGCCGCATCAACAGTGATAATAGAGTCATCTTGTTCGGCGAGCTCTCGATACTTATTGTGAACACGAATAAAAAATTCCATTTTCTCTAATTCAATGCGATCTAGATCACCCCGAGCTTTGGCACGAGATAAACCAATATGAGGGTCTATGTCTAAATACAGCGTGATATCAGGACAAAAGCCTTTTAAAGTTATATCTCTAATGCTATTGATTACATTTTCGTCAAAGCCTCGACCTCCCCCTTGGTATGCACGAGAACTCAAATCGTGACGATCACCAATCACCCACTTTCCAGCAGCTAACGCCGGGAGTATTTTATTGGCAAGCAATTGGCTGCGACTGGCATACATAAGCAGTAATTCCGTTTCCACGGTAAGCTTCTCTTGATGATCTACCGATTTCACCATATCGCGTAAAGATTCAGCTAAAGGTGTGCCGCCAGGCTCTCTGGTATTAATAAACTCTATACCATGCTTATTTAAGGTATCTTCAATAACAGCAATAGCCGAAGATTTACCTGCGCCTTCCATGCCTTCAATGACAATAAATTTTCCTTCAGACATACCTTAGCTTCTACCTTTTATAGTTGTTAGTTGTTAGTTGTTAGTTGTTAGTTGTTTCATTTTATATGGTTGACGACATAATTTATATTCATTAGCACATATTTACTGTATTCATTTTTGCCGTTGTTTCTTTAAATAGCGTTTAACGGCAAGATTATGCTCCGCTAGCGTTTTACTAAAGACATGTTTGCCATCTCCACCACTAACAAAGTATAAATAGTCACTCGCTACTGGGTTTAACGTAGCTTGCAGAGCAGACAGTCCCGCCATAGCAATAGGCGTAGGAGGCAAACCATTGATCCTATACGTATTGTAAGCCGTTTTTTCTCGTAAATGCGCCCTTGTTATATCTCCAGAATAGCGTTCACCTAAACCGTAAATAACCGTTGGGTCAGTTTGTAAACGCATTTTTTTTCGCAAACGATTTACAAACACAGATGATATGATAGGTTGCTCAGCGGTATAACTCGTTTCTTTTTCTATAATTGAGGCCATTATCAATGCTTGATAAGGAGTGTCATACGGTAAATTATCTGCCCTTTGCTGCCATAACGCATTGAGTTGTGTCTGCATATTTACGTAAGCACGTTTTAACAGTGTTATATCTAAAGTTTCAGCAGTAAATGCATAAGTATCAGGAAATATCCATCCTTCTGGATTTGTAGCATCAATTCCAAGTTTTATCGCTATTTCATTAATCGATTCCCCTGTAATCGTTTGACTGATATATGGGTGTGCAGCAAGTATTACTAATGCATCTTGAAAACGTGTACCTTCAATAAAAGTGATGGAGAATTGGTGCTCTTTCCCTTCAACAAGCTGAGTCAATAATTGCGTTAAAGTTGAACCTTTTACTATCAGGTAGGTGCCCGCTTTGATATTTGCTTTCTGCGGGAATAGTCGACCATAATTTCTCAACCAAAATCGCGTAGGTATCCATTTTTTATGCGTTAATTGATTGGCGAAAGCACTAATAGAACTGCCAGGGCTAACTTTAATAAAACTATTTTCTTCAATCGCTAACGGAGCATTTAGTGCCTGATCAAATTGGTAAGCTAAGGTAGCAATGGCACTAAGTAAAGCCACTAAAATAACAATAATAAATTTTTTGAGCACGCTCTATCCTTATTAAATTTACTCAAACGATTTTTTAATCGTTCAAATAAATCCTTTCATTTCTCTTTGAAGCTTCAATACCAGATCAACGGTAAGTTGGCGATTATTGTATGTTTTTACCGGCATTATGCCCATTAAAGAATTACAAATAAACATCGCTTGTGCGTCTTTAAGATCTTCGAGCCTTATTTGGCACACTTTGACATCATTCTTTTTAGCTATAATCGCCTGCCTAACGATACCATCTACGCCTGAGCTTGATATTTCAGGCGTGCATAACTGGCCGTTTTGCCAATAAAATATATTGGAACTCGTCACCTCAATAACATGACCTTGGCAATTCGTTACGATAAGATCATCCTCGCTACGCTCATCAAGTTCAGCCCTTAATAGTACTTGCTCAAGTCTATTGAGGTGTTTAATTCCGCCAAGCATTGAGCTAGATGAAATTTGATGTTTACTATCACCTAAGGTGATGCCTTGCTGAGCGAGTGTTTCGTACTGACTTGGAAAATCAGATATCATAATGATTATGTTGGTCGCATTATCACTTAAACCAAGCCTTGAGTAACCTCTGCCACCACTGCCTGCAGTTATCATCACTTTTAATACCGCAAGCGAATACCCTTTAACGACCGTTGCCAACTGCGCTTTTAAATTTATGTTTGCGGGAAATTGAAGTTTTAAATGCTGACAACCATGAGTTAATCTCTCGATATGCTTTTCTAAGAGTACCACTTGGCCATTAACAATTTTAGCTGTGGTAAATATCCCATCGCCATACGCTAATCCTCTGTCTGTAACCGCAAGTTCTGTTTGCTCTTGACCGTTTATCGAACAATATTTCATTGGATGTCGCTTCAGTAGTAATAATATAAATTTATTGGCATAAAAAAGCCTGAAGACTTTCCTTTATCAAGGTTAGTATTCAGGCTTACTCATTCTTTTTCAAGTGCTTTAGTTTGGCTTTAGGTAACTAAACTAAAACTAACAATCGCGAATTAAACCTTTTTAAAGATTAATGAGCCGTTAGTTCCACCGAAGCCAAATGAATTACAAAGAACATATTCAAGATCAACATCGCGCGCTGCACCAGCAATATAATCAAGATCACAACCTTCATCAGGATTATCTAAATTGATTGTTGGTGGTACTTGGTTATTTACTAAGGCTTGGATACTAAAAATAGCTTCAACTGAGCCTGCAGCACCCAATAGATGACCAGTCATTGATTTAGTAGAACCCATCATTACATCTTGTGCACTGTTACCAAATATGGTTTTTACTGCATTCGTTTCTGCAATATCTCCAGCTGGTGTTGACGTGCCATGAGCATTAATGTAACCAATTTTACTAATATCTACTTTGGCATCATTAATTGCATTTTGCATAGCACGCGCTGCACCATCACCATTTTCAGGTGGTGAAGTCATATGATAGGCATCGCCACTCATACCAAAACCAACAAGCTCAGCATAAATTTTTGCACCACGGGCTTTCGCATGTTCATATTCTTCAACCACGATAACACCTGCGCCATCGCCAAGAACAAAACCATCACGATCTTTATCCCAAGGACGAGATGCCGCTTCAGGATCATCATTTCGACGCGATAAAGCACGAGCCGCACCAAAACCACCCATACCAAGTGTTGTCGACGCTTTTTCAGCACCACCGGCAACAACGGCATCAGCATCACCGTAAGCAATCATACGAGCAGCATGGCCAATGTTATGCACACCACTAGTACAGGCCGTAGTAATTGCAATATTAGGACCTTGCAGACCGAACATGATTGATAAATGACCTGCGATCATATTAATAATGGTTGAAGGCACAAAAAATGGCGATAACTTGCGTGGATTACCACCGGCTTTTATCAATTTGTGGTGATTTTGCTCAATTAAACCTAAACCACCGATACCTGATCCAACAGCAACACCAATGCGAGGAGCGTTTTGCTCTGTTACTTCAAGACCTGAATCTTTAAAAGCTTGCACACCAGCAGCAATACCATATTGAATAAAAAGATCCATTTTTTTGGCTTCTTTTCGTTCCATATAGTTTTGCGCATCAAAATCTTTTATTAAGCCCGCAAATTTAGTGGGATAATCAGTGGTATCAAAATGATCAATATTACCTATACCACTTTTACCAAGTAGCAGGTTTTGCCATGTTTCTTCTGCGGTGTTGGCTAATGGGCTAAGCATGCCAATGCCAGTAACTACTACACGTCTCATAACAGAGCGGCCTCCGAAAAATTAAGTGAATTACCCAATGTTAATTTTCTATTGAGCTATATTGTCATCTTAAACATAAAAAAAAAGCGGTCACTTACAATTAAGTATACCGCTTTTATTATTTCGTTAAGTCCGATAACATCGAACTTATTAACAATTACTGATTAGCAGTAACGTAATCGATTGCTGCTTGAACTGTTGTAATTTTTTCAGCTTCTTCGTCAGGAATTTCAGTATCAAATTCTTCTTCTAACGCCATAACTAATTCAACAGTGTCTAATGAGTCAGCACCTAAGTCATCAACAAATGATGAATCAATTTTAACTTCTGCTTCACTAACACCTAACTGTTCAACTGTGATTTTTTTTACGCGTTCTTCGATATTACTCATTTTATTTCCTTTACTGAAAGTGCATTTTTTCAAATTGCGTGTAGTGTATTCGTCAACAGCCTGCCATGCAAGCATCTAATTCATTTTTTTAATCTGGTCTAACCTGTTGAACTGTTGAAAAATATGATTAAAAATAATGTAGGCCTTAAAAATCAAGGCTTACACCATATACATGCCACCATTAACATGGATTGTTTCACCAGTAACATAAGCTGCAGAATCTGATGCTAGAAAAGCGACAGTGCTAGCAATTTCCTCTGGTTTACCTAAACGATTAGCAGGAACTTGTGAAAATATACCTTCTTTTTGTTCATCTGTTAACGTTTGAGTCATATCAGTATCGATAAAACCTGGTGAAACAGTATTTACTGTAATACCACGCGAAGCAACTTCACGTGCTAACGCCTTAGTAAAACCTAATAAGCCCGCTTTCGCCGTTGCATAGTTAACTTGACCAGCATTACCCATAGTACCAACTACAGAGCCAATATTGATGATACGGCCTGTGCGTTTTTTCATCATAGGACGAATGGCTGCTTTACTGACTTTATAAACAGACGTTAAGTTGGTTTCCATAATATCAGTCCATTCATCGTCTTTCATACGCATAAACAGGTTATCACGAGTGATACCAGCGTTGTTGACTAATATATCAATTGAACCATGCGCTTCTTTAATCGCTGCGAACATTTCAGTAATAGATTCATCACTCGTCACGTTAAGCACTAACCCCATACCACTACCGTTATCAGCAGTTAAATATTCGGCTATTTTATTCGCACCATTCTCTGATGTCGCGGTTCCAATTACCGTAGCACCAAGTGACTGTAATTGTGTTGCTATTGCTTTACCGATACCACGGCTTGCACCAGTAACTAAAGCGATCTTTCCTTCTAAAGAAAACATATTTTTTCCTGCTCTTTTAATTGATTACGTTACCTTAAAAAACAAGATAACGAATTATTTAATATAAAATTTTTACTAGAAGCTAACCATTTATTTAGCAATAATTAAACGTCGCTAGCAACTAAGTCTTTTGCTTGCTGCAAGGTGTCACTCGTATTAAGACTAACACTGTGTAGTGATTTATTAATGCGCTTATTTAAGCCTTGTAATACTTTACCTGGACCGACTTCAACAACTTTATCTATGCCATCGCTTGCTAGCAAGCTAATTGTTTCGCTCCAGCGAACTGGAGAGTATAATTGCTTCACTAAGGCAGCTTTAATTGCATCACCTGTGATCTCTTCTGCAACATCAACGTTATTTACTACAGCAATTTCTGGCTGATTAAAAGTGATTAACTCAAGCTCAATAGCTAGTTTAGCTGCCGCATCACTCATTAAGGCACAATGAGACGGCACACTTACTGGTAATGGTAAAACACGTTTAGCTCCTGCTGCTTTACAAAGAATACCTGCACGTTCAACAGCCTCTTTGTGACCAGCAATAACAACTTGACCAGGAGAGTTAAAATTAACGGCTGAAACAACTTGCGTTTCCATTGCTTCATCACAGGCTTTAATAATATCTTCATCAGCTAAGCCAATAACCGCAGCCATTGCACCAACACCTTCAGGAACACAAGCTTGCATGAATTCGCCACGTTTTTCGACTAACACTACGGCATCACTTAGAGAAATGACACCAGCACATACTAGCGCTGAATACTCACCTAAACTATGACCAGCCATAATAGCCGGCTTCACTTCTGATTCACTTTGCCAAAGGCGCCACAAAGCAACACTTGCCGTTAAAAGCGCAGGTTGAGTAAAATTAGTTTGGTTAAGTTTTTCTGCAGGACCTTGGCTAACTAATTGCCACAAGTCATAGCCTAATGCGTTTGACGCTTCTTCAAATGTTGCTTGTACGATACTATTTTCTGCAAAGTCACTGAGCATGGCAACAGTTTGTGAGCCCTGCCCTGGAAAAACGAATGCTAATTTATTTTGCATATTGATACTCTATTTGAATTATATTAGTAAATACGTTGATTTTAATATTTTTGATTTAGGAAAATATACTATACCCAAACCACTTGAAGATGCGTGTTTCAGGTAGTTTGGTATAGTAGAAAGTATTTCCCACTATGTAAAGCCTGGTTAGCGACAAGTAAAGCCATGTTCTAATGAGGTTTTAATTTTCTCAGGCACTTGTCTTTCAACTTCTTTGACTGCTTCTTCAATAGCAGCTAAAAAAGCACCGGAATTAGCGTTACCATGGCTCTTCACCACTATACCGCGTAATCCTATCAAACTTGCGCCATTGTACTGGTCGGGGTTCATGGTTTTAAACAATTTTTTAAAGCTTGGTTTAAGTAATGAACCAAAGACTTTAGCTAGTAAACTAGCGCTAAAAGCCGTTTTAGATTTTTGATAAACTAACCGAGCAACACCTTCGCAGGTTTTTAATGCTACATTGCCAACAAAACCATCACAAACAATGACATCAGCTTTATTTGAAAAAATATCACAACCTTCGATAAAACCAACATAGTTAATGTCTTTATTTTCACTCAACTCGAGCGCCGCGAGTTTTATATGATCGCTACCTTTAATCGCTTCTTCACCCATATTCAGCAGCGCAATGCGTGGCTTACTTATACCGTCAACTTGTTCTGCCATGACCGAGCCCATTACACCAAATTGGTATAAGACGTGAGAGTCACAAAAAACATTGGCCCCTAAATCAAGCATGAAAACATGTTTATCTTTATCATGAGTAGGTAATGATGAAATCAGCGCAGGTCGTTCAACTCCGGGTATATTTTTTAATACAAAATGTGCCATAGAAAATAGTGCACCAGTATTACCCGCACTTACACAAGCTTGTGCTTTGCCAACGTGAACTAAATCAAGTGCTTTACGCATCGATGAGTCTTTTTTGGTTCTTAAAGCAACAATAGGTTTATCGGACATTGAAACGACTTGAGAAGTCGGAAGAATACTTAGCTGTTTGTGTGTAGCTAAACTGTCTTGGGATATATTAAAGCGGGCAAGTAATTCTGTAATGATGGCTTCATCACCACAAAGAATAAGGTGCAAATTAGGCTGTTTCTTAATAGCCATTATTGCAGAAGAAATAGTTATAAAGGGGCCTTGATCGCCCCCCATAACATCTAACGCTATGGTTAGATAACTATTTAAGCTCAAACGAGATAAGCCTAAAATATTTTACTGTAACGAAGTAATCGCTTATTTAGCGATTACTTTAACGCCTTTGTAAAATCCATCAGCAGTTACATGGTGACGACGATGCGTTTCACCTGATACTGGATCTACTGATAAGTTTTCTACTGTTAATGCATCATGTGAACGGCGCATGCCACGTCTTGAACGAGACTTCTTGCTTTTTTGAACTGCCATGAGTTACTCCTGAATCGGTTATAAGTTAAAAGGCTTTATGCTTATTAACTATTTGAATTGTTTTAATATATCAAATGGGTTTGGCTTCTCAACCTCTTCTGGCAACTCACCCCAAACTGAATCAGCATCTGCTGAACAATCTTGAATGTTGTGCCGTGGAATTAATGGTATCATGAGAATTAACTCTTCTTCCACTAATTCACGTAAGTTTACTTCGCCATTTTCATCTAATTCGACTACGTCATAATATGACGGAATTTTCTCAGCAGCTTCCTCATTTTTGGCCGGACTAAAAGCAAATTCTACTTCAAGTAACTGGTCAAAACTTTCGTTACACCGCTGACAAGTTAATGCAACTAATGCCGATGCTGTACCTGACATTACTGTCAAACCACGTTCATCCACATCAAACTTAACACTAACTTGAACATGCTCGCTTCTGCTTTCGCATTCAGCAAGCAGTCGAGTCATATCCGACAATTTACACACGCCCTCACACACAAGTCTACGTTGAGCGCTACGGGATGGATTAATTGTTATTGGAAGTTTAAGATTCTGCATAAGGCGCGCATAATATAGTCCCTACAGGCAAGTGTCAAAAGAAAATTGCACTATTTTGATTAAAAGCTCAAGATAGACTCAATATTAGCAATAATCGTATATTATTTGTTTACTCTAGTCATAACCACGCCATAAATATGCAAGATCGTTACTTATACTAGGTAGTTTCATTTATAGAATAACATAACCAACCAACGAGACGTTTATACCCGTTCCACTTGAAGATGCTCGTTTCAGGAAGTCTGAGCTATTCATAATCAAGGCGCATTTTTTTATTAAGGGTTATTCCCTTAAAAAGAAAGGTAACGCAGAGTATGATTTGCTCAGCCTTCCCCCAAGGGGCTGGTTTAGAAACGCTTTATGCTGCGTTATTGATTTTGACAATAGAACAACTATTCTCTTCAATCAATGCCTTGCCTAAAGGCGTTTCTAATTCCAACTGAATCCTGCATCTTCAAGTGAAGCGGGTATATGAATAATAAAAATAACATAAACAATGTTATTTTTATTATTCATTTTGTGATGTAATTAATGTACTGCAGCACTATTATTGAATTACTGCTTATATAAGCTAATAAAAGTCATAAATAATCTTATTGTTTCTGAGTTTTTAGTTATTATTAAGTACTCAAGAAAATAGCCCGCTAGCACCAAGTTATTTATTAAAAGTACATATAGAAGGATAAACATGAAAACCTTAGTCCTCGGCTCCACTTCTCCATTTCGTAAAACGATTTTAGAAAAACTCAAGTTACCTTTTCACTGTGCAAAACCTAATATTGACGAAACTGAAGAAGAAAATGAATGTCCTCAAGTTTTAGTTGAACGCCTAGCCATAGAAAAAGCGAAGGCAGTTAGGGAGGAATATCCAAACGCACTCATTATAGGCTCAGATCAAGTTGCAGTATGTGAAGGCGAGATTTTGGGCAAGCCGCACAATTTTGATAATGCGGTTGTTCAGTTAAGTAAGTTTAGTGGTAAGAGTATTGCCTTTTATACAGGCCTTTGTGTTTATGACAGTGAAAATGAAAAAGCAGTTTCATTAGTTGAACCTTTCAAAGTACATTTTAATCAACTGAGTCAGGAAGACATTAAAAATTATCTCAACGCGGAACAGCCCTATAATTGTGCAGGCAGTTTTAAAAGTGAAGGTTTAGGAATATGTTTATTTAGTAAACTTGAGGGCGATGATCCTAATACGTTAGTAGGATTGCCTTTGATTAAACTGGTCGCATTGTTAAAACAACAAGGTATCGATGTGTTAGCTGAACAAAGCAAACCGCTTATTTAGTAATATGAAAAGTAAGTAACGCGCTTATCAAGGTGTTACTTACTATTTTTGAAAAGACTATTCCCTTGCTATAACCTACTACCTAATGCTGGTATTAATAATTGCTGCAACTCAACAAGAGAGTCAACAATAGCTATTGGCTGATAATGACTTAATACCTCTCTAGTATGAACGCCTAGGGTGATTCCAATGCGGTCAATACCAGCTGCTTGTGCCATTTTCATATCATGACTAGCGTCTCCAATCATAACGGCTTGCTCTGGTGCAATGTTAAGCTCAGTTAATAAACTTAATAACATTTGTGGATCCGGTTTAGAGAGCGCTTCATCAGCACAGCGAGATGCATGAAAGAAATGCTCTGTTTGTGTCGTCGACAAAACACGTTGTAATCCTTGTCGGCCTTTACCTGTGGCCACCGCTAATAGTTTATTATTCTCATTCAGTGCTTCTAATAACAATAGTGCATCTTCAAATAACGGTGCCGGAGTATTATCCCCCTCAACATATTGAAATTGGTATTGTCCGATCAACGCTGATATTTGGCTTGGAGAAGCCGCTGGGAATAAGATATCAAGCGCTTTAGGCAAACTTAGACCTATAATATCTTTGACGGATTGAACGCTCGGTATAGTTAACTGGCAATGGTGTGCAGCTGCCTGCATTGATGAGACAATACGTGCAATTGAATCCATCAAGGTGCCATCCCAGTCAAAGATAACTAATTTATACTTAGCCATATTAATTATTCTTTTACCAACTTGGATAACAATTTTTCTAAGCTCGCTTCAAGAGGCGCTTCAATTTTCATACGCTGCTCTGTACTTGGGTGCGTAAACTCAATGCTCGCTGCATGGAGGAAAAGTCGTTTCAAGCCTTTACTTCTCATTTGCTCATCAAACTCTTCATGACCATATTTTGCGTCCATGGCAATAGAATGGCCATTAGTTTGACAGTGCACCCTTATTTGATGGGTTCTGCCTGTGACAGGAAAAGCTCTTACTAAGGTTGCACCACGATAACGTTCTAACACTCTAAAACGAGTTTCTGACTCTTTACCTAGTTGATTATCGACAACTACCACTCGCTCGCCCGATTTTAAATCATTTTTCTTCAATGCATCAGTAACTCGAGTTAACTTGGTAGGCCAATGCCCTTTCACTAACGCATGATAAAATTTTTGTACATTTTTATCACGGAACTGTTCATGTAAGTTACGTAAAGTTGATCGTTTTTTGGCAACCATTAAACAACCTGAGGTATCTCTATCAAGACGATGAACAAGCTCTAACATTCTCGCTTCAGGTCTCAACGCACGTAGCGCTTCAATCAAGCCAAAGCTTAATCCACTACCGCCATGAACCGCCATACCCGATGGTTTATTAATGACAATTAATCGCTCATCTTCAAAAAGAATTTGTTTTTCAAGATTAGCAACAATATTTAATCCCGTTGACACTGCATCTTTTTCTTCAGAAACTCTAATGGGAGCAATACGCACTTCATCATCAATCGTTAATTTATAAACGGGCTTAATCCGTTTTTTATTAACCCTTATTTCACCTTTACGCATCAAACGGTATAGATGACTCTTAGGAACCCCCTTTAGGGTTCTTAATAAAAAATTATCAATACGTTGCCCGGCGTCTTCACTATCTATAGTGATAAAACGCACTTTAGGTCTTTCTTCCTCAGCAACGTTTACAACTTGATTGGTTTTAACAGCATTAACTTTTTGATGCTGAGTCTTTTTATCAACTGAGTGATGTTGGGTGTTTGCTTTATTTTTATGCACGTGATTGGCTTTTTGAGTCTTAGTTTCTTTCATGGCTGCAGTTTAACACACTTTATTTAGCTAATAATGCAATTAACTCCCTTTTTTATTGGCTAAACGACAAGGATAGTGTGATAATAAAAGGGTTATTAGTTGATATTTAACGCGAACAGCATATTAAGTAGCCATATGAAAGAGTCATACAAGGCTAATCAACGTAACAATTTTAACCCTAGAAGCTTTAAAGAGAGACGTAAGAGGCAAACTGCGGCCACATTTATATGCGAAATTTCATTTTGTTAATCGCACTTATTATAGCGTTAACAAAATAGACTAAAAGACATATTGATAGTACGGCCTATTGCATTAATTGACACAGTAAACTATCACTTTTGATAATTTACCCGTTGTAGATTGTCAACGAAGCATAAACAGTTTTAACATTTCGATTTTGATTTGTTATTAGCCCAGCACCATAAAGCAATTATTATAAAATAATACCGAAGCAAATGCGCTGGTATTTTGCACAGCACACACGCTGAGCACATAAAGAAATAAATTAGCATTGCCAATTTCAATGATTGGCGGTGATATAAAAAACAATCAGAATTTATAACAGCTTAACCTGGTTTTATGACAGGTTAACCGTGACAACCGTGAGGTTGACACGCTGCTGTTACCAGAAAAACAGATTGCTTTGTGTCCTAAGCAAATGGTGTGTTGTGACTAAAAATGAGTCCGACAAACTATGAAACGTATGTTAATTAACGCTACCCAATCTGAAGAATTGCGTGTAGCACTAGTAGATGGCCAGAAACTTTACGATTTAGATATTGAAAGCCCAGGTCACGAACAAAAAAAGTCAAACATCTATAAAGCTAAAATCACACGTATTGAGCCTTCTTTAGAAGCTGCTTTCGTTGATTATGGTGCCGACCGCCACGGTTTCTTACCAATGAAAGAAATCGCACGTGAATACTTCCCTAAAGGCTATACATTCCAAGGCCGCCCTAACATTAAAGAAGTATTGCACGAAGGCCAAGAAGTTATCGTTCAGATAGATAAAGAAGAGCGTGGCCAAAAAGGTGCTGCGCTTACTACCTTTATAAGTCTTGCCGGTAGCTACTTAGTATTAATGCCAAACAATCCTCGTGCTGGTGGTATCTCACGTCGCATTGAAGGTGATGAACGTACTGAATTGAAAGCTTCTTTGAGTAAACTAAATTTACCTAAAGGCATGGGCTTAATTGTAAGAACGGCCGGTGTGGGCAAAGATTACGAAGAATTGAAATGGGATCTCAGTGTCCTTTTACACCATTGGCAAGCAATTAGTGACGCTGGAAACAGTCGCCCTGCTCCTTTCTTAATTCATCAAGAAACCAACCTAATTTTACGTGCCATTCGTGATTATTTACGCCGTGATATTGGTGAAGTATTAATAGATCGTCCTAAAACATTTGAAAGTGTTAAAAAACACATTGAAGTTGTTCGTCCTGATTTTTTAAATAAGATCAAACTTTATAACAGCGATGTGCCTTTATTTACCCATTACCAAATTGAGACTCAAATAGAAACGGCATTTCAACGTGAAGTGCGCTTACCTTCTGGAGGTTCAATCGTTATTGATCCTACTGAAGCGATGACTTCTATTGATATCAACTCAGCCCGCGCTACTAAGGGTAGTGATATTGAAGAAACTGCTTTTAATACCAACTTAGAAGCTGCTGAAGAAATTGCTCGTCAACTTCGCTTACGTGATTTGGGTGGTTTAGTGGTCATTGACTTCATTGACATGACACCTGTTCGTCATCAACGTGAAGTAGAAAATAGAATGCGTGACTCAGTCCACCAAGATAGAGCCCGTATTCAACTGGGTAAAATATCTCGTTTTGGATTGTTAGAGATGTCTCGCCAACGCTTACGTCCTTCTATTGGTGAAACGAGCCAAGGAGTATGTCCTCGTTGTAATGGTACTGGTCATGTCCGCGGCGTTGAGTCATTAGCACTATCAATATTGCGCTTAATGGAAGAAGAAGCCATAAAAGACAATACCTTGCATGTACAAGCACAAGTGCCTGTTCCAGTAGCAACTTATCTATTAAATGAAAAACGTCGCTCTGTTATGCATGTTGAAAAACATCATAATGTAAGAGTGTTGATCATTCCAAATCCGCATATGGATACTCCTCAATACGAAGTTCTACGCGTTAAAAATGATGAAACTATCGTAGAAGCAAGCTATGAGTTACCGGTAAAAAAAGCTGAACTTGAAGAAGCTAAAATGCCTAAGTTTGATAAAGCTGCCGCTAAACGTGACGAACCTTTGATTCAAGGTATGAGTGCACCAACTCGTGTTGCTAAATCCGAAGAAACTCAAGTAGTAGCGGAAAAGGCTACGGTATCAAAACAAACAAAACCTAGTGGATTTTTTGGTTGGTTAAAGAGTCTTTTTGTTGCTGAAGAAGTAGTTGAAGAAATCAAAGCAGAGAGCACTACCCAACAACCTAAGAAACACCAAGAAAGACGAGGCAATCAGCAAGCTAAACGTCGTAATAACCGTGGTAATAATCGTAACCGCAACGATCGTAATAGCGAAGGTGCGAACAATCGCTCTGCTCATAAAGAAAATGAAACGAGAGATACTCGCTCTAATCGTGACGATGAGCAGCAAAATAAGCCGAAAAGACAACCTCGTAAAAATAACAACAACGTCGAAAAAGAAAAAGTTGTAAAAGAAGAGAAGAATACAGAGCGTCGTCAACGTCGAAATAACCGTAAGAAAGTACGTATAACGCCGAAAGATAAAGCCATCAATACGACTGAAACACTCGCGGCTGTTGATACTAGTGAGAAGGTAAATACTGCTGTAGAAGTGGTAGCAAACAACGATGATAAACCACGCAATAGACGTTCTCCAAGACATCTGAGAGCTAATGGTCAACGTCGTCGTCGTAACAATGCTGAAAACAACTCTGAAGCGACACAACAAGAGCAAGTATTAACTTCTGAAAATATGCCAACTGATGAATCTGTAGAGGCGCGTTACCCTGCAACAGTTACTCCAGTTGCCGAAGAAACTGTTGTTCAATCAATAACAGCAGCAGCTACAGTTGAAGAAGTTACTAAGGATGTAGTTGTCGAAAAAGTTCAGGCAGCACCTGCTGAAGTTAAACCTGCTGAAGCAGTTAGTGACACAGTGTTAGATGACTCTAAAGAACAAGTATCAGCTGAAGCTAAAGAAGAAGTTTCCACTGTAAATGTTGCTGAACAAATCACTGAAGTTCAGCAAGAATTACCGTTAGAACAAGAAGAAAGTATTGTTGTAAAAACAGAGGTAGCTGCTGAAGTTAAAGAAGTTACACCTTCAACTGAAACTGAAGTAACGACACCTTCAACTGAAGCTGTTGCACAAGAGGCAGTGAATGATATTGCGCCAGTTGTTGAAGACGTTAAATTGGCCGATAATACCGTTGCTACAGAAGAAGACAAAGCTGTTGCGCCAGTTAAAAAACCGGCTAAGAAGAAAGTAGCTCCTGCAGCCAAAAAAGCTGCGCCTAAAGATAAAAAGTTAGCAAGACAAGTAAAGAAAGCTAACCGCCTATCAGGTCATGCCAAGGCTCCAATGACGAAGACAGAAACAATTACCACTATTAAAGATATTCCAACAACCTTTATGGCGGATAGTGAGCGACTGGTTCATCAATCTTCAGGGAGAACTGCAGTTATTGCCGATGTGGTAAATCGCAGTAGTGCACAGGCAACTAAGCCATAAGTAAACATTTACTGTAAATTTAAAAGCCAGTTATAAAATATTATAACTGGCTTTTTTTTGTCCAAATTTTAGCTGTTTTAGGGGGAGTTATTCTCTATATCTACCATAATGACTGTATATTTGAATTTCAGCTTATAGCTTGAATTTACAGACTCACGCGAAGTTTTATAATAATGCTTCGACATTACTCGCTGTTTTCCTAATGGTAAAAAAAAGCTAGGTAAAGCTTTAACTTGCCATTAACAAAATAGCTTGACTGTTGCCTTAGGCTAACGTTAAATGGGGGGTAGTAAAGGATCCGATGTTAATTAATAAGATAGGTCGTTGTCGTTATTTAATTCACGATAACGTAGCAGATTTTAATAGAGAGTAATAATTATTATGAAAAAATGGTTTTTTTCAGACAATGGTAAAGTAACTGGTCCTTTAGGGTTAAAAGAATCAAACGAACTAATTTCAAAAAATCCTGACTTATATGCTTGACACCCTTCATACACTCATTGGGTTCCGGTTAGCTGTATTAATGAGTTTGAGGTAGCAATAACTCCCCCTCCTCCTCCAATAGAGATCCCCAAAGGGTTAATCGATAGTTTAAACGGAGAAGAAAAAGAATTATTAACGACATTAGATCGAATAGATAAGACTGTTAAAATCACTTCAGACTCTTTATATGAAATAGATGCCGAGTTAGATAATTATGGTCAAATTGCACATAATTTAACGGAAGAAGTTAAAGCAGTCGTTAAAACAATTGAAGAGCAGTATGCTGCTTTACAGCAAAATCTAGCTAACGTAATAAAAACTGATTATTAATACCTACTCGTTAGTTCCTTACCCAAGAGCTAATGCGTCATGATAATTATAAAAACTAAAGTTAACAGATAAGAGTATTTACGATGAAAAAATGGTTTTTTTCAAATAATGGCGAAGTAACTGCACCATTAGACTTAGACGAAGCAAAAGATTATTTAGCCAGTAACCCAAATGTTTATGGCTGGCACCCTTCGTTTACTCAATGGAAACCCGTCAACTGTATTAGTGAATTTATTGATGTCGTACCAGCTACCGTTCAAGCACCTCTCATTCCAAAAGAGATTTCAGATAAATTTTTAGCTAAAAAACAACGTTTAGTTTCAAAATTAGCATCAATTGACGATAGCATTAAACATAGTCAGTCATCTTTAGGTAAATTTGAAACGCAAATTGAAAACTATAAAACGTTGACACAAAACTTAAATGATAATGTTAAAGACGCAATTGATAATATTGAGAAGAAACATAAAAACTTAAACCGAAAGTTATCTCAAGTTAAAGACGCAGTGCATATTGCAGAAAAAGAAATGACTGAAGTGGTTGATGATTTTGATCGAAGAATGAGCTCAAACGATATATTTATGCCCTCTTGTAACCAAGGTAAAATATCATCTCAAGACGGTTCCCAAGTAAGTAAAGCAAAACTTGCACAGGAAAAGCTAGCGACCCCTTATAACCGAGTTGAGCCTCCTGCGGCTAAAGTTATAGAACCAGAAAAAAGCATACAGAAGGATGTACCTAAAAGAGAAGAGCCTCAAGTTACAGAGGCTGTAAATCCTGAAGCAGAATACGCAAATAAAATGGCCAAAGATAGCTTCAACGGCATGAAAAACATGATGAAATCTGTTTTTAAAGGTGACCATAAGGTCGAGAAGGCTAAAATGCCAGAGAAAGTTGAAACAACGAAAGGTAAAGATGAGCCTTTATCAATGGCTGAACGTTTAAAAATGGCGCAAAACAACCACTAAAATATTACGACTATCGTAATATCAATAGTTCTTTTGTTCTCAAAATATAAAGGCCAATCATTGTGTAAATGATTGGCCTTTTTGATATTCGTTAATACATAGTTATTTATAATACCAAACGGACTATCTTACATGTGCTAGAGCTTGGTTAGCTAATTTGGTTATTTCAGTCCAATTTTTATTTTCAACAATAGTATTAGTTACCAGCCATGAACCACCACAGCAAGCTACATTAGGTAGGGCTAAATAATCACGAACGTTGCTTAAATTGATACCACCAGTGGGGCAGAAACGAATATCAGGGAAAGGTCCACCAATTGATTTAATGGCATTTACACCACCAGACGCTTCAGCAGGGAAAAACTTTAAGTGGTCGTAACCATAATCAGCGCCATCCATAAGCTCTGAAATAGAAGATATACCTGGAATTAACGCAATATTCCCCTCATTACCGGCTTGTAATAAGTCTTTAGTTAAACCTGGACTGATAGCAAATTTAGCGCCCGCATCATAAGATTGTTGCAATTGTTGGCGATTAGTTACTGTACCTGAGCCAACAATAGCTTCTGGCAACTCTTTCGCAATGGCACTAATAACATCAAGTGCTGCCGATGTGCGTAACGTTACTTCTAAGACTTTAATACCTGATGTTAAAAGTGCTTCCGCAATGGGTAACGCTTCTTCAACGTTGTTAATGACTAATACTGGAACAATAGGTCCCATGTTGAAAAGGTCCTTTGGCATAATTTGCCAATTTTTTGATACTGTCATAATTCCTCTTTATTTTCATGGCGATACTCAGCTCAAAGGCAAAGTAGACGCTGAATTCTTTCTCTTATTAATTCTACTGAGGAGTCGAAATCAACTCCTCAAACGTTAGCTGATCTTATTGGTTATGTATCGAATAACGAGCATGCACCTGTCTCGGCCGAACTCAAGTTACGGCGCATAAAGCCAAATAGCTCTCGTCCCATACCTTCATGGTGGCCATTTACTTGAAATTGGGCAACAACGCGTAATGCTAATTCTTTATCATCAACTAAAAGGGTGAGTTCACCAGTTTCGCCATTGAGGTTTATCATATCGCCGGTATGAACCTTAGCGATTAAACCGCCATCAAGTGCTTCAGGACATAAATGGATAGCAGCAGGCACTTTACCGGAAGCACCAGACATGCGTCCGTCCGTCACTAATGCTACTTTGAAGCCTTTATCTTGTAATACACCAAGCAATGGCGTCAATTTATGCAGTTCAGGCATACCGCGTGCTTTTGGACCTTGGAAGCGAACTACTGCAACAAAATCTTTTTCTAATTCGCCTGCATCAAATGCAGTCTGTAATTCATGTTGGTCTTCAAAAACAATCGCTGGTGCTTTGATTATCAAGCTACTATCTTTAAGTGAAGACGTTTTAATAACAGAGACACCAAAATTACCTTTCATAACACGTAAGCCACCATGAGAACTAAATGGCTTAGCAACGGTTGCAATAACGGCATCGTCAAGTGATTTTTCAACGCAATCAACCCACGTAAGCTCACCATTGTCTAACACTGGTTTTTTAGTATATCGAGACAAACCACGACCGCAGATAGTTTCGACATCTTCAAACACTAAGCCACCTTCAATAAGTTCACGGAATAATAACGCCATCCCACCCGCTTCTTGGAATTGGTTTATGTCTGCGTGACCGTTAGGATAGATACGTGTTAAGAGTGGCACCGCTTCAGAAAGATCATTAAAGTCTTGGAAATTAATAATGATGCCGGCCGCTTTTGCAAAGGCAATGATGTGCATGGTTAGGTTAGTTGAACCGCCCGTTGCCAGTAAAGCAACAATAGCATTAACAACGGAGCGCTCATCTACCATTTTTCCAATCGGCAAATAATTACCTGATTGTTGCGTCAAACGTGTCGCTTGGCGTGCTGCAGCTTTGGTTAACTCTTCACGTAATGGTGTGTTAGGCGCAACAAAAGAAGCACCCGGTAAATGTAACCCCATCACTTCGACTACAAGCTGGTTGGAGTTGGCCGTACCAAAGAAGGTACAAGTCCCTGCTGAGTGATATGACGCTGATTCAGCCTCAAGCAATGCATCTTCGTCTACTTCACCTTTAGCATGTTGCTGACGAACACGTGCTTTTTCTTTATTTGGCAGTCCTGAAGGCATTGGACCTGCAGGAACAAATACCGTTGGTAAATGCCCAAAGGTCATACTAGCGATCAACAACCCCGGTACAATTTTATCACAGATGCCTAACATCAATGCGCCGTCAAACATATTGTGAGATAAGCCAACTGCTGTCGACATCGCGATTACATCGCGGCTCATCAGGCTTAAATCCATACCCGGTTGGCCTTGTGTAACGCCATCACACATAGCAGGCACGCCAGCAGCAAATTGCGCAACACCACCAGCATCTTTCACTGCAGCTTTGATTATGTCTGGATATGTTTGATAAGGCTGGTGAGCACTAAGCATATCGTTGTAAGCTGAAACAATAGCGATATCTGAATGATTTATGCCTCGTAATGATGATTTGTCATCCTTACCGCAGGCAGCAAATCCGTGTGCTAAATTTCCACAAGATAAACTTGCTCGATGAACTGTATTGGATTTTGCCGCATCAATTTTTGCTAAATATTCAGCTCGAGTTTTAGCACTACGTTTAATGATTTTGTCGGTAATATCTACTATTTGCTGTTTCATTTACTCTCTCAACTTATATACTTTTAAATGTTGTCTTGTACTTAAACTTATTCGACAAGTGAGTTATGGTGCCCAAAAAATTTGAGTGTTTAAGCTAGGGTGTTGTAAAAATGCTCTGATAGGCATTTCAAATGGGTCATCACCCTGTAATGCTTTTGTTAATACTGTCTTCTTAGCTTCACCACACGAGTGAAGAAATATGTTTTTGCTGGTGATTAAACTAGCAAAAGTAAAGCTGATCCGTTGATGCGATGCCGTTTTAGGTTGAACTTTTAATAATACGGCATCATTAGATTCATCAAGTCCAACATTGATTTCGTCACTACATGGGAATAAGGAAGCTGTGTGGCCGTCTTCACCCATACCAAGAATTAATACATCCAGTGGTAATAATGTTTTACTTGCCGCCACATTTAAATCAGCAAGGGTTTCATCGGTTAACTCGTCACCTTGTTTAAGGTGAAAAAACTTAGCTTCTTTTGCTTTGTTCTGTAGTAAGTTTTCATGGACTAAGCGGGTATTACTTGCATCACTATCAATTGGCACCCAACGTTCATCGGCTAGCGTTATTGTCACTTTTGACCAATCAATATCACTTTGTGATAACACGCTAAAAAAACCTTTCGGCGTAGAGCCCCCCGAGACGGCAATACTTGCTTTGCCATTATCCTTAATTGCTTTAGCTAAAATATTACTTACCGTTTTAGCTAATTCATTATCTAATTCGCTACGTACTGGAAATTCTGAAAAATTATGCATAATTATTCCACCCACTGGCGATCATCACGCGCAATTAATGAAATCGAAGAAACTGGTCCCCATGAACCCGCAGCATAAGGCTTAGGTGCTTCATTTGTCGTCTCCCAAGCTTCAATAATACTATCAGCCCAAACCCAAGCAGCTTCAACTTCATCACGACTAACAAACAGTGATTGATTGCCATTTAACACTTCTAACATTAAGCGTTCATAAGCATCAACAACGCGTTCATCGTTATAGGTATCAGAAAAACTTAAATCCAATTTGTTCTCTTGAATACGCATTTGTGACGCAATTCCAGGGATTTTATTCATCATTTGTAACTCAACCCCTTCATCAGGTTGCAAACGAATGGTTAATTTATTAGCTGGTAAGTCGCTATAACTGTCTTTGAAAATATTATGTGGCTGTTGTTTGAAATGTACTACTATTTCACTGTGCTTCTTGGGCATACGCTTACCCGTTCGAAGATAAAAAGGTACACCTTTCCAGCGCCAGTTATCTATTTCTGCCTTTATCGCAACGAATGTTTCGGTATTACTATTCGCGTTAGCTCCTTCTTCATTCAAATATCCTGGTACTGAAATACCATTTAAGAAACCATCGCTATATTGTCCTCTTACCACTTTATCTTTAATATTTTCGCGGTTAATAGCTTTGAGTGCTTTAACAACTTTCAGCTTTTCTGCGCGAACACTGTCTGCACTTAAATCAGCAGGCGGCTCCATAGCTAAAAGCGATAATATCTGTAATAGGTGGTTTTGTACCATATCGCGTAATTGCCCTGCCTCGTCATAAAAGCCCCAACGTCCTTCTATACCGACACTTTCGGCTACTGTGATTTGCACGTGGTCTATGCTATTTCGATCCCAATTATTGGTAAAAAGTGAGTTGGCAAAACGTAATACTAATAGATTTAATACTGTTTCTTTACCTAGATAGTGATCGATGCGGTAAGTTTGATTTTCTTTGAAGTATTCTGAAACTTGATTATTTATTTCTATAGAAGATTCAAGAGAATGACCAATAGGTTTCTCCATCACAACACGGTCAGCATCAGTAATTAAGTCAGCATGGTGTAAACCCTTACAAATATCGCCATAGATAGCAGGCGGTGTTGAAAAGTAGTAAACCCGTGTCTCGTTTCCACCCGCTAGCGCGTCACTTAATTTATTAAATGAACTGCTATCTTTAAATTCTAGTGGCTGATAAACCAAACGATTGATAAAACGTGTAAGCACAGTTTCATCAATCGTTTCTTTAACATACTTATTTAAGTTTTCTACAACAGCACTTTTAAACTCTTCAAGTGTATGGTCTTGTCTTGCTGCGCCAACAATTCGACTATCTTTATTAATTAAACCGCAGACTTCTAATTGATACAATGCAGGTAATAGCTTACGGCAAGATAAGTCACCCATAGCACCAAAAATAACGATTTCACTTGCTGATTGACAATCTAAATTACTCATAGAATTTCTCTTATATAAATTTATTGCTTTAATGTTACTTAAATCTTTACTCATGAGTCAAAGCACATGAGCTAACTGTAAAAATTGGTTGTAACTAAACTACATATGACCCTAATTTAGCGCTTGTTTAGTCGACAGTAAAGAACTTTTTGTAATTTTACTACATAAATTCAAATTATATCTGTTTCAAAGCCTTTAACTGCGCTGTAGCAATTATCATCGCCAGAACACCTGTCACTCTAGTGATAACTGTATTATTCAAAGAGAAAAAAAGTTTGAGATTTACTGATAATTACTGAGACAAATACAAATTTATGAAATAAAATTTCATTTTTTCTGTTCCTTAGACAGAAAATAAATTACAGTATAGACAAATTAGCCTATTATTTTACGCGAACTCTCAATGAAATATCGTTTGAAATTGTAGATAAAGAAGATCTAGGATCAGGCCATAATGAATATATTAGAAAAGATCACTAACGAACTAGACATGCTCAGCAAATCTGAGCGCAAAGTAGCAGAAGTTATTTTAGCGTCACCCAACACAGTTATTCACTCAAGTATTGCGGCACTCGCCAAGCAAGCTAACATTAGTGAGCCAACCGTTAACCGCTTTTGTCGTCGCTTAGATACTAAGGGTTACCCGGACTTTAAGTTACATTTAGCTCAAAGCCTTGCTAACGGTACGCCTTATGTTAACCGCCATGTAGATGAAAATGATACGGCAGATGAATATACTTCCAAAATTTTTGAATCTTCGATGGCCAGTCTTGAATTGGCACGTAAAAGTTTAGATGCTAATGATATTAATCGCTGTGTCGATGTATTAACACAAGCAAATAAAATCTCATTCTTTGGTTTAGGTGCCTCTGCAATTGTAGCTCATGACGCGCAAAACAAGTTTTTTCGCTTCAATGTCCCTGTTGTTTATTTCGATGACATATTAATGCAACGTATGAGTGCTATAAATAGTCGTCAAGGGGATGTTGTTGTGGTGATTTCACATACCGGACGCACTAAATCACTTGTTGAAGTTGCTAGTTTAGCGAAAGAAAATGATGCCACAGTAATTGGTATTACCACCACAGGTACGCCACTAGCTAAGGAATGTAGCATAGTACTTTCGGTCGATGTCAGTGAAGATACCGACCTTTATATGCCAATGTCATCACGCATCGCACAATTAGCCTTAATTGATGTTTTAGCGACGGGCTTTACTTTGCGCCGTGGTAGTAAATTTAGAGATAACCTGAAAAAAGTAAAAGATAGTCTACGAAGTTCACGCTTTGAAAGAAAAGATTAATGTTTGAAACTGTATTTCAACCATCATTAACACAATAGATAAACGTAATTTAAAATAAAAGAGGATTAAAATGCCTAGAAGAACAAAAATTGTTGCTACCTTAGGTCCTGCAACCGACGATCGTGAAATTTTAAAAAGTGTATTAGCTGCAGGTGTAAATGTAGTCAGACTCAATTTCTCACACGGTATTCCACAAGACCATATAGATAGAGCTAATAACGTCAGAGCAATAGCAAAAGAACTTGGCGTTTATGTTGGTGTTTTAGGTGATTTACAAGGTCCTAAGATTCGAGTTTCAACCTTCAAAAATGGCCCTATTAAATTAGCAATTGGTGATAAATTTGAATTAGATGCCACCTTAGAAAAAGGTGAAGGTTGCCAAGAAAAAGTTGGTATTGATTATAAAAAATTGGTACAAGATGTTACTACTGGCGATATATTATTACTTGATGATGGCCGTGTACAATTAAAAGTATTATCTACCTCTGACAAATCAGTATTTACTGAAGTTACTGTTGGTGGTCCATTATCAAATAATAAAGGCATAAACCGTCAAGGTGGTGGTTTAACTGCACCTGCTCTTACAGCTAAAGATAAAGAAGATATTAAATTAGCCGCAAAAATCAATGTGGATTTTCTTGCTGTCTCTTTTCCTCGTGATGCAGCAGACATGCGTGAAGCGCGTTTACTTGCACAAGAAGCTGGCTGCGATGCTCGTTTGGTCTCTAAAATTGAACGTGCTGAAGCAGTGAATGATGACAAAATTCTTGATGGCATTATCTTAGCATCTGATGTTGTTATGGTAGCCCGAGGAGATTTAGGTGTTGAAATTGGTGATGCTGCACTCGTTGGTAAACAAAAACATATTATCAATCGCTCTCGTCAATTAAATCGTGTTGTTATTACAGCTACTCAAATGATGGAAACCATGATTGAGCAGCCTATGCCAACACGTGCTGAAGTGATGGACGTAGCAAATGCGGTATTAGATGGTACTGATGCAGTAATGTTATCAGCTGAAACTGCTGCAGGTAAATATCCTGTTGAAACTGTGACCGCAATGGCTAATGTTTGTGTTGGCGCAGAGCAACATCGCTCAGTTAACATTTCAAACCATAGAATGGAGCTTACTTTTAGTGAAGTGTCAGAAACCATTGCACTTTCAGCTATGTACGCTGCCAATCACTTAGAGGGTGTTAAAGCGATTATTTCTTTAACCGAATCAGGTCAAACAAGTAAGTTAATGTCACGTATTACCTCTGGTTTACCTATATTTTCATTATCTCGTCATGCAAAAACATTGAATAAGACGGCAATATATCGTGGTGTTTATCCGATTGAATTTGATTCAACTCACGTAACTAATGACCATTTATCTGATGAAATGCTCAAAGTAGTTAGTAATAAAATTGATTTAGTTGTGGGTGACAAACTCATTTTAACTCATGGTGATATGATGGAAACCGTTGGTGCTTCAAATACATTGAAGATCTTAACTGTTTCTAAAAAACATCTTAAGTAACCTTAGGGTTAACAGAAAAATTCCCCCATACAACAACTAAAAAACGGCCAATGTGTATCACATTGGCCGTTTTTTAGTTGATAGTTTCTAGATTATTTTACCCAACACAATTAAAGCACTAATTAGTGAGGAAAAATAAACCGTTAATCTGCTGATGCTGTCTGTTCGCTACTAGGCTTAATAAAATAGCGCTGGTTATGCCTTAACATGTCGGTCAAATCTAACACGTATTGTGCCCCACGTTCAGAATAAGGTAATAGACCTGTTGCTAAAATCTCAGCATCAAGAGGTTGATCTTGTGCTCTTAGTTCAGCCCTGATCGTTCTAAACACATGATAAGCATTATGTTTATTTATGTTATTAAAATACCCTGATACGGCAGCATCAACACTTTGAAATGCTGCGACTTCATGCTTGGCGCCTGTGTTACGCCCTCCTGGCACCATGCCACAACCCGTTCTATAACACCAAATTCCGAAAAAGTTTAAACCGATACGGGCAAACCGTGATGTGCCCCACGCCGATTCATTTGCAGCTTGCACCAATACTAATGAGGTAGGGATTACATCAACACGGACCAAGAGGTCATTAATTTGTTGTAAGGTTGATGCTTCCTTATTAATTCGATAAGCCTTGATAAGCGCTTGCAATGAGCTTTCTTCTACTGTTGAAAGCCCTAGGCCAAGTGATATCTGCCCATGCCAATATTCAAGTTTCGATCTATCCTCAGCTAATTGATTATTTTTAGCTTCAATTGCTGGGCGGACAAAAGCAAAAAATCGTCTTTTTTTCGTTGGAATATCATAGATAGCGGCAAAATCAGGTAAATTGACCTGATGTAAGGGTTTTTCTTTGATTTTCACTTTTTCAACAACTTTAACCACAACCTTATCAGTCTCTGGCTCAGCTGCGACCTCAACTACATTTATTAAAGGCTTAGGCACTAAAAAAGTAAAAGGAGCGACTATTGCGATAACTAACGCAATACATAAAATAAAGCGAATGAATAACTTTGTTTTCATAAAAATTCCTTATTTAAGATGAAAATTAAGCAGAAAAAGTATCATCTGAGCCACTTTGATCAGAGTCATTATTAGCAGAATGGCTTAAGCCATTTTCAACATTTTTTTGTTCCGTAAAGACACCAAATATTTCCCGATACAAAACACCTTTAATATTGTAATACCAAGGTGCTAAATAAGATAAACCAAATAAAAACACCATAATAGCAAGCGGTGCAAAACTCGACTCAATTAATAATGCGATAGGAAAAGTCAACGCGATTAAGGCTAGAAACAGTATTAAAAAGATGGCTAATAAAGGTAATAATTTAAAGCGTAATGCTTTAACAGATAAAATTATTGCTTGAACTGGGGTAAGTTTTTTTTCTACCACTAAAGGAATCGTTAGTGATAGTAGTACCGCCAATAATACACCTGGTATGAGAAAAAGTTGAAAACCAATTCCAATTAATAGAGAAGTTAACAGCGCACACAATGCAACCCAACTACCTCGATGTAAAAACGAAAAGACCATTTTACTTTGTGTTGGTTTATTAACTGCGTGGTAAACACCCATCATTTCAATGCCAGCCATAAAGGGCCAAACCGCAATAGTTACAATAACATTAATCAATTGCAGTAACTCAGGGTCATCGATAACTTGTTCAATACCACCAAAAAAGCTACTTGAAACAAATGAAACTATCATGCCAAATACTGACACTAAAAGCAGTGCAATGTTGATTGACATTCTCGACTGTAATGTTTTTTGCCACGCTTCGGTTAAAATAGCTTTTACATCAATTGAGTACTCGCCTTTTACTGCACGCTCAACACTACCACCAACGGATACAATTATATTTTCTTCTGGCAAAGTTAACCCTTTTTAATTCATTAATACTACATTTGTTGGCTATTATACTGGAAATGAAAAGAGATTGCTCACCGCTCAATTTATCAGCAATTCAAAAAAAATTACTCAGGGTCAATTGAGAAAATAATAGTACTTAATTGAGATCGCTTAATACCAATTGAATCGCTAAGAATAATAAAATCACTCCCATAATACGGTCGAGAATGTAGCCTTTTCGTTGCAATACGTAGCGTACTTTCTCTTGCGTTAGCATATAAGACAGAAAGCAAAACCATGCGGCTGTCGCCACTACTAAATAAACACCGTAAGCAATTTTAATACTCAATAGTGTTTCGGGTGCTATGACCACAGAGAATAAACTGACAAAGAACAAAGTTGCTTTAACATTTAAGGCATTAATTAAAAAACCACTTATAAAAGCTTTTTTAGCTGATTGGCTTTCAAGGGATGAAACTGTTTTGTTTAGCGCATTATCTGTTAACAACTTATCGTCAGACTCTTGGTTATCAGGCGTTGACAACTCATTTTCAGGTTTTTTGGCAGCAATACAATGCCAAGCTATATAACAAAAATAGCTGGCAGCAATGTATTTTAATGCGGTAAATAGACGCTCATCACTCGCTATTAAAAGGCCAATACCAACCAAGGAATAAGTAACATGTACGATAATGCCTGCTGCAATGCCGAAACTGGTATAAATTGCGATACTTCTGTTATATCGAATACTTTGTTTTAAGATAAGCGCAAAGTCTGGACCGGGGCTTGCCACAGCCAGAAAGTGGACCATAGCGATAAGTAAGAATTGTTCTAAAACTGCCATATTTCAACAAACGTATTTATAAAGAGTGCATTATTTTACCTTAGAATTAAAATATAGCGACCCTGGCTCATTAAAAGACGATGTTAACAGTGTAAGGTATTAGCTACTAATCGTGATACGTTGGATAGATTGTTGCACTAAAATAACGCGGTAAAACGCCCACAGATCTTCAAAACAATTAAAACGATATTCTTTGCCGTGGTAACTGGTTTTCATCCGCTCACCTATACATGTTAAATAACGAACAAACAGTGTATAAGTTTCAACCAAGCAATGGCGTTAACCAAACGTAATTTAGCGTATTGATTGGTTATCTCGTTATAATGCCAAACTTTTCTTATGGGCTTCCCGCTATTTTTGTGGGTGTGCTTGATGAATTCGTTTTAAAACGTTTTGAAAATAGTTACTCCCTTTTTGCTCTGCTAACGCCATATTTTGTTCCGGTATTTGTTCAGGATTTTTATAAATGGCTAACACTCTTGCCATACTCTCCTCTCGAATAATATGCAGCATTGGATAAGGTGAGCGATTAGTAAAGTTTGTCGCAGCATCAAAATCATCATCAGCAAAGCAATATTCAGGATGCATACTCGCTAGCTGAAATATGCCTTCAAATCCAGAGTCAATTAGCAAGTCATTGGCATAATCGACTAAATCGAGGTAACGATCGAAACTGCGAAATCCTTCGGCAAAGATGAGCAACGTAGTTTCGATTTCTTCATGATCTTGTAAGTAGTGGCATTGTTCTATCAAGGTTTGCAAAGCAGGTTTAATTTGCTCAGCCTCAGATCTATGATAACAAATAGTATTATTAACAAATTCTTTCTTGGCGAAAGGACAAAAATTGAGCCCTATGATAATTTCATCCAACCATTGCTTTGTTGCATTAACTTCGACGGATGATTGTTGGTTTTGTGATTGCTCTGTCTCTTTATTCATAACTTTATACTCTAACACTAATTTTATTTAAATTTATTCATGACTTGCTAATCCTAAGATTGCTGTAACTGCCACATTTTACTGTATTGACCTTCAAGGGCGAGTAATTGTTGATGATTACCTTGCTCAATTATTTCACCATGGCTCATCACAATAATATTATCGCTATCAATAATTGTTGATAAACGATGAGCAATAACAAGACTGGTTCTGCTTTTAGCCACTTCATTTATTGCGGTTAATATAGCTTGCTCTGAGTGACTATCGAGTGACGATGTCGCTTCATCAAATACTAAAATTTGTGGATTTTTTAAGATCGTTCGAGCAATAGCTACGCGTTGTTTTTCACCACCAGAAAGCTTTAACCCTCGCTCACCTACTACCGTTTCTAAACCATCCGGCAAACTGCTAATAAATTCAGATAAATGGGCAAGTTCAATAGCCTTCAATACTTCATCTGTACTGGCTGTTGGGCAACCGTACTGTACGTTGTTAAATAACGTATCATTAAAGAGCACGGTATCTTGTGGCACTATACCTATATGACTACGCAGTGATTGTTGGCTCACTTGACTGATATCTTGCCCGTTGATATTAATACTTCCAGAGTCGACATCATAAAAACGAAACAATAGTTTTACTAAGGTTGATTTTCCTGAGCCACTTTGACCAACCACAGCGACTTTTTCACCAGCATTAACCTTAAAAGAAATCCCTTTAATGATGGGTCGCTTAGCATTGTAAGCAAAAGCAATATTATTAAACCCAATGCTGGCTTGATTAATTGAATGCTCGCCCTGCTCTGTCAAGTTTAGTACCGCTGCATTAGGAACATCTTCTACCTTCGGTGCTTTAGCTAATAAACCAAATAGATTTTCAATGTTTGCTAGTGAGCCTTTAATTTCTCGATAGACGAAACCGAGAAAATTAAGCGGCATAAATAACTGCATCATAAAGGCATTTATGAGTACAAAGTCTCCAAGCGTCATCACGCCAGCAGCTACATCATTCGCGGCAAGCGCCAACATGGCTGTCATCGCTAGCGCGATAATCAGTGCTTGTCCGCCATTTAGCGCAAATAACGATAAACGGTTCTTAACTTTAGCCTTCTCCCAGGTTGAAAGCTGCTGATCATACGCTTGTGCTTCAAATTCTTCATTAGTGAAATACTTGACGGTTTCGTAGTTGAGTAAACTATCAATAGCGCGGGTATTACTTGAAGAATCTGCGATGTTGGCAGCGCGAACATAGCGTGTTCTAAGTTCCGTCGCAAAAACTGAATAAGCTACGTAGGTAACAATTGAAGAAAGCGTTATTACCGCATACCAAATACCATATTTAACAAATAAAATAGACACTACCATAACTATTTCAAGCAAGGTTGGTACAATATTAAAGACCATAAAGCGCATTAAGAAATTGATACCCGAAGTACCTCGGTCAATATCACGAGACAAACCACCTGTTTGCCTATTTAGGTGAAAATCTAAATCAAGGGAATGCAGATGCCGAAAAACTTTTAACCCAATTCGCCTTATAGCTCTTTCAGTAACTCGTCCAAATAACGTATCTCTTATTTCAGCAAAAACGACTATCGACAACCTAACTAATCCGTACGCAGCAACTAAACCTAACGGAACAATAAGTAAAGCAGACGCGTCACTTGCGTTATTAGCGTCTAAGGTATCAACAATATCTTTTAGTATGAATGGCAAGTAAACGCTGGCTATTTTAGTTAACACTAAACATGACATCGCAAACGCAATGCGTTTTTTATACTCGAATAAATAAGGTAAAATTAGTTTGAATGCTTGCCAGTTGATAGAGCTGACTTCTTGGTCGGGATAACTAGATCGGCGCATAGTACTTCTTTTGCGGTAAAAATTTAATTTTAAAGTAGAAAATGAATTTAGCCTAATCATTAAGATAATTAGTTTGTTTTAACGCGTTAATTTTCCTGAAAATTCGATACCATCTCTTAGCAAATTACTTTTTGAAATAAAAAAGCAGAATAACGGTTAAGTTATTCTGCTTATTCAATGGGGATACATTATTAGCCCTTACTAGAGCTATATTTGTTGGTAAGCTTCAGTATTAATCCGAATCAAGTACCTTTTTAAGTATTTTACCTTGAGCTCCTGAAGGCGCTTTAATACCAAGAACTGCCGATAGCGTTACGGCAATGTCGGTAGTACTCACGCGGTCATAGACTTTATCGTCATCAATCGAAAAGCCGGCAAAAATCAGCGGTACAAAAGTATCATAACCCCAAGGTGAACCATGAGTTGCAGCCACAGTTAACCCTTCCATATCAGCAACAAAACGATGGGCTTCAAGTACAACATATACATCACCAGAGCGATTCTGACTGTGATTATTAACGACTAATGTATGTAAGTAATCTTGTGGGGTTTTACCCGATTCGATATCTGAGCTAGTAACCGCAAGCGCAACACCATCAAACTTTGAAACTTCCATAGCAACAGCTTTTTGAACTTGCTCAAGTGATAATTTGCGCTCAGCAATTAAGTCTCGGTCGAGGTAAATGTATGGGTGAAAGTAGCTTTTAATAAGGGCTTTATCGAAACCGAACTGCTTCTTCAGGGCTTTCATGCTTGGCGCTTTATCCCACTCTTTTGGAGCAACCACATCAGTTTTCATACCTAATGACGATAAATAAGCCGGTACTTCAGCGGCACCATGATCCGCTGACAACACAATAAGGGTATTTTCTAACCCTACTTTTTTATCAATAAAGGTGAATAAGTTAGCCAAGGTGCGATCTAGCCTCAGCATATTGTCTTCAGCTTCTAAGCTTGAAGGACCAAAAATATGACTGACATAGTCTGTTGATGAAAAACTTACCGATAAATAATCAGTCACCTCATCCTGGCCTAACTGCTCGTTGTTTACCAAGGCTTTAGCAAAATCTAAGGTTAGTTCATCCCCTGCTGGGCTTAACGTTAGAAAAGTATTGAAATAGGCATTTGTCATATCGCCGTATTGATGCGGAAAAGTTCGGCCAAAACCTGGGAATTTAGTTTCCCAGGCTTGATCATCTTGTTTTGCAAAAACGTACTTAGTTTTAGCTTGGCTTAGCTGCCATGGCTTTTGATGGTATTTTTTAGTGGGCTTTGCGGCATTCCACTTTGATACCCAGTCAGGATATTTGTCATAATAATATTCACTGGTAACAAACTCGCCTGATTTTTTGGAGAACCAAAAAGCTTTGCCCATGTGGCCGGCCATAGAAATAGCACCTCGATCTTTCACCGATACGCCAAAAACCTTTGCTTTACCATTTGAAGCAATGTTCAATTCATCACTAAAGGTAGATACTTGGATATTATTGGGTGATCGGCCAGAAGATTTTGCCGTACGCTGTGTGGGATCTATTTCTGTTTTTTGATTCACGCCTGCATCTGCAGACAACAAGGGGTAATTGGCATCTTCAACGTTATAAACTAAACGTTGCAACTTATCATCAAACCAGACATTACCTATCATGCCATGAACAGCTGGCAAAGCTCCCGTAGCAAGCGTTGCATGTCCAACAATTGTTTCAGTATTAGCATGATTATGATGTGTATCTTTATAAACAAGACCTTCATTTAACAAGTATCTAAAGCCACCCTTACCCATTTTGTCTAAATAGGCAGTTGGCATATCTCCGCGTAATTGATCAACGGTAATTTGTAAGATGAGTTTTGGCTTATCCGCTTGTGCTAATGCAAAGTTACTGCTTAACAGCGCTGTTGTGGACAATACTAATCCAAGATAACTTTTGTTTTTTGTTTTCACTGTCATCATTTTTAATAATCCTTTATCACCTGTTAGTAAACAATTCGAAAAGGTGAGATAACTATAAATACTGTTAAATAGGTACAAACTTAGTTAAACAATATATGCCTATGTCGAAAAAGATCTCATCATTATTTTTGGGGGCAAAGATTTGCGAAATATAATTAGCATCATCAGACCCAAGTGATGTTCAATAAATTATCATGTTACCCTGTTGAATAATATGCAATTTCCGTTACATACTAAATTACCCGACTTGATGAGACTGACATTGTCGCAATATATATTTTGAGAAGCTTTACTATGAGCAAAATCACCTCAAATTATCAGTACAATTTTAGCCGAAATTATTTATCCTCGAATTTTTCTTGATGTATTTTGCTAATTCAGTTTCTTAAGTGTTGCAGAAGGCAGTTCTTGAAAAAGTTGACGGTATTCACGTGCAAAACGACCTAACTCAATAAATCCCCAATCGAGTGCCACGTCGACAACTTTGCATTTATTGTTATGATTTATTAATAAATCACGTCTGACACCATTCAAGCGTAATAGCCTTAAATAACGTATAGGTGTTACTCCTAAGTACTCTTTAAAACCATATTGAAGATTTCGTTCACTTAATTTTGCGATTTTACAAAGCTCAGGAATTGTTGGAACACTTTCCCCATAACTATGCAAGTAGTCCATGACTTGGCGCACACCTTCACAACGCTTAGACTGATTTACTCGTTTTTCAGTACAGGGAGTTGTTACTTTAAGAACATTGTATGCCAGCCTTAAAATAGTATCATTTATCATACGTATTGAATTTTCGGTTTTTAACACCTCAGGCTTTGCTTGTATGACATTAATAATATTATTTACCCCGGTCGCATATTGAGTTAATGCAAGGGGCTCTGTCAGGCAGGCTTTACTAATTAGCCATTCATTCGGAATTTCTTCACCTGTGAGCATATGAATATCATGGGAAAATGTATCTCTATCAAATACCGCGGCAATCACACTCAAATGATGCTTAAAATTAACATCCCAATCGCCCCCCGAGGCTTGGAGAATAGCGTTTTTTTCTATATGTTTACCGCAAAAGTTTGAATCATCACGGTTTGAAAGCAATGCAGCAAAAGGTACAAAATTACTCGCGGGCGTCGCTTCGATTAAAGTGCCAACATTCAGGTTTTCACGAAAAACTTGTAGTTTTCCTAAATTGATTTCTAGATAATCCCCTTGTAATTTCCCTGGGTATAATTGGGTGTAGCGTCGGTTCTTATTCACTTGAAATAGGGCTAGTTCATCAATATCAGAGGTTGTTACCCCCCTTACTTTATGATGATTGTGATTTTTACCTTGAAGATTCATTAGTGATACAAAGTCCTTTTTCTAGATACCATCCCATTGATATATCGAACTAACTATAACAACATCCTTTCGGAAATTGCATACTTAAATGTTAACCGAATTAATATAATGTTGAAGCGACAAAGCATAACTTGAGTGTCGGTACACCGTGAGCAACGTAGATATATCGACAACTGAAGATAACTTGCGTTATTAAATGGACAAGTCGATAGCGTTACTGGTTTTTTACCATAATATTTATAATTTTAACTGTAACTAATGGGAGTATTATGGAAATAAATAACCAGCTTAAGAAGCTAGTTGCTCAAGTGAGGGGGATATTAGTTATAGAAGTATTAGACCACATTCTGTACTAAAAAATCACATTACATATATTATTAAATCAAGTGAACTTAGTAACTAAACACTTCGTATAACTTACTGTTAAATTATTGCATTTATTATCAAATAACATCATATTAATAATGAATTGTTCGTTATTTATACTGTCATTGTTATTTATCAGATAAATAATTGCTTGTTTCTTTGGTGATCAAAAGGAAGACAAAATGATTAAAAATAAATTGAAAATGTTGATGCTCGGAGCAAGCTTAATAGCATCAGCATCAGCAACAGCTGCAGAAAAGCCAAATATTTTATTTTTCTGGGGCGATGATATAGGACGAACAAATATTAGTGCCTACAGTCACGGTATAATGGGCTTTAAAACCCCTAACATCGATCGCATAGCTAAAGAAGGTATGATGTTCACCGATTATTATGCCGATCAAAGCTGTACTGCTGGTCGTTCAACATTTATCACTGGACAATCTGGTTTACGCACAGGCATGACAAAAGTTGGTTTACCTGGCGCTAACGAAGGCATTCAAGACAGAGATATTACTATTGCAGAAATGTTAAAGGCCAAGGGGTATGCCACAGGTCAATTTGGTAAAAACCACTTAGGTGATAAAGATGAACATTTACCCACTAACCACGGCTTTGATGAGTTCTTTGGCAATTTATATCATTTAAATGCAGAGGAAGAGCCGGAAGATCCAGATTACCCTAAAGATCCAGCTTTTAAGAAAAAGTTTGGACCACGCGGTGTTATACATTCTTATTCAGACGGTAAAATTGAAGATACCGGCCCGTTAACTAAAAAACGCATGGAAACGGCTGATGATGAATTTGTCGCAGCTGCCATGAAGTTCGTTGATAAATCGGTAAAAGCTAAAAAGCCTTTTTTTGTTTGGGTTAATACCGCAGGTATGCACTTTAGAACACATATCAACCCAAAACATGTTGGCCTTTCAGGTCAAGGCTTCTATAACGATGTGATGGTAGCTCACGACAACCATGTTGGTTTAATGTTAGATCAACTGGATAAGTTAAAAATTACCGATAATACCATTGTCATGTACTCTACTGATAATGGTGTACACTACAATACTTGGCCAGATGCTGGTATTACACCATTTGATGGTGAAAAAAATAGCGAGAAAGAAGGTGCTTACCGTGTTCCTATGATGGTGCGTTGGCCGGGTAAAATTAAACCGGGTGAAATTTCAAATGAAATGATGGCTCATTTAGATTGGATGCCAACTCTAGCTGCCGCCGCTGGTGATACTAAACTTAAAGAAGACATGCTGAAGGGCAAGCGCCGTTTTGGTAATAAACAATCAAAAATCCACCTTGATGGTTATAACATGTTACCTCACCTGACGGGAAAAACGGATAAAAGCCCGCGTAACATTTACCATTATTTAAATGATGAAGGTTTCCCTGTTGCCATTCGTGTTGGTGATTGGAAAATGGTTTATGCTGAAAATCGCGGTAAAACCTTAGCGTTGTGGACAGAACCTTTTACTATGTTGAGAATGCCTAAAATCCTAAACTTACGTCGTGATCCATGGAGTAAAGCCGAAGAGAACTCTAATTCTTATTACGATTGGATGATTGATAAAGCACCTTATATCTATTTAGGTTTATCAGAGACTGCTAAGTTTTTATCAACCTTTAAAGAATACCCACCTAGCCAACCTACTGGCTCTTGGTCGGTTGAAGCGGTATATGATACTTTCCTCAATAAATCTGAAGGCAAATAATACACTCATTGTCTATACTTAAAGCCTAACAATTGTTGGGTTTTAAGTACATTTCACTTTGCTTTTTTATTTTACAAAAAATAGAACAAACAATAATAAAAACAATTACTACGGCTACAAATCGATCGTTCATTAACAATAGATTTATCAAACTAGTTATGTAATATTAAAAATGAGACTAATTCGCATATTGCTCATTTAACGGTGAACAATATACTCCTCCATTGTAAAAGGAAAAGACATGGTAACTCAAAATAAGTTAAAGAAACTGGTTTTAGGTTTAGGATTATTAGCTGCATCAAGTGCTGTAATGGCAACGACCGACACCGCAAAACCAAATATTCTCGCCATTTGGGGAGATGATATCGGCCCATTCAACATCAGCGCTTATAACCGCGGTATTATGGGTTATAAAACACCTAATATTGATCGTATTGCTAATGAAGGGATTATTTTCACTGATTCATACGGCGACCAAAGCTGTACTGCAGGTCGCGCTGGCTTCATTACTGGTCAACATCCAATGCGAACTGGCTTGACTAAAGTTGGGCTACCTGGTGCTAAAGAAGGCTTAAATAAAAAAGATCCTACCATCGCTGAGTTATTGAAACCTCTTGGTTATATGACAGGGCAATTTGGTAAAAATCACTTGGGTGACCAAGATGAGCATTTACCGACAAACCACGGCTTCGATGAATTCTTTGGTAACCTATACCATTTAAATGCTGAAGATGAGCCAGAACATCCTAACTATCCTAAAGACCCTGCCTTTAAAAAACGTTTTGGCCCTCGTGGCGCTATACATTCTTTTGCTGATGGTAAAATTACCGATACAGGTCCGGTAACAAAAAAACGTATGGAAACAATTGATGAAGAATTTTTAGGTGCCGCGTTAAAATTCATTGATAAAGCACATGCTGCTAAAAAACCTTTCTTCGTATGGTTCAACTCAACCCGTATGCACGTTTGGACACGTCTCAAACCCGCATCTGAAGGTGTTACCGGTCAAGGCTTATATGCCGATGGTATGGTTGAACACGACGGTCATGTTGGTCAGTTGCTAGATAAAATAGATAAACTGGGTATCGCTGAAAACACTATTATTATGTATACCACGGATAATGGCGCTGAGTTAGCTTTATGGCCTGATGGTGGTTACACACCATTTAGAGGTGAGAAAAACACTAACTGGGAAGGCGGTTATCGTGTTCCTATGATGGTTAAATGGCCAGGGAAAATCAAACCAAATCAAGTATCTAATGAAATGATTTCGTTAATTGATTGGATGCCTACTCTTTTAGCAGTTGCTGGCGATAGCAAAATTAAAAGCAAACTGAAAAAAGGGACTAACGTTGGTGGTAGTAAATTTAAAGTTCATCTTGATGGCTATAATTTTTTACCACATTTCTTAGATACATCTAAAGCAGGTCCGCGTAAAGAGTTTATCTACTCGTCTGACACCGGTGACATTGTAGGATTACGCTACGAAGACTATAAATTTGTTTTTAAAGAGCAACGAGCACATGGCTTAGAAGTTTGGCAAAATCCTTGGACAACACTTCGAGCACCTAAAATCTTCAACTTAAGAATGGACCCATATGAACGTATGGACCATGAATCTGAAGGTTATGGTCAATGGTGGGCTGAACATATGTTCTTAATGGCTCCTGCTATGATGAAAGTGGCTCAGTTTAAAGCAACCTTTAAAGAGTTCCCACAACGTCAAAAACCTGGAAGTTTCGTTCCGTAAGCTGACTGTCAACTAAGTGTTCTTTTAAACACTTAGTGACACTAATGTCATCAGGGCAAAGCCATCAAAATAATTGATGGCTTTAACTTTCTTACTTTATAGTTGTTCATTGACTGTTATAAAGTAAGAATTTTTTCAAAAAAAATCATCAACCTTTATCCACTTTATTAAGTAAGAATTCACTGCAGTTATGAACCAACCTTTTAAATTTTTACCACCTTCATTGCCCACTATCATAAAGGTATTAATCATTAGTGGCTTAATGAATGTAAACCTAGCCAGTCATGCTAAAACCGTAGAAACGTTAATCAAATCACCTGCGACCAAAGTTGAAAGCGAACATAAAAAACAACAAATATTTACGTTACCTAAGCCAATGTTTAATGAATTGATGAAGAATATGGTGCTCGTTGAAGCAGGCACCTTTGACATGGGCTCTGACTCGCCTTTAGCCAGAAACCGTGAAAAACCTGTCAGGCAAATTAGTCTTGATGCTTTTTACATTGGAAAATATGAATTAACTCAAGATTTGTTCGAGCAAATCATGGGTTGGAACAATAGTTTCTTCGCCTGTGATAAATGTCCAGTGAATAACGTAAGTTGGCTTAATATGCTTTTATTTATTGAGCGATTAAATAGTGCGACCGGTAAAAAGTTTAGTTTACCTACCGAAGCTCAGTGGGCATATGCAGCCAAAGGAGGCAATAAGTCTCAAGATTATCAGTACAGTGGTTCAAACGATATTAATGACGTTGCTTGGTTTGTTGACAACGCTAGACATAAAAGCCACCCTGTTGGCCTCAAAAAACCTAATGAACTTGGTTTGTTCGATATGACAGGGAACTTATGGGAATTTTGTCTTGATGATATGAGCCGTAAGGCCTATACCTTTACAGAGAGCCATAATCCGTTTATCGGTGATAAAAAAAACCTTAAACGAAAAGCAATGAAAGTTATTCGCGGCGGCGGTTATGAGTTTTCTGCGATTGAAAACTTAGTTTTTATGCGCGATGGCGCTACCAATAATGTACGTATGGCTGATATTGGCTTCAGATTAGCCTTGAGTAAGAAGTAAATGTATCCACTTTTCTCCCTAAAAGATAAACACTATAAAATGAAATTAGTCCAAAAATTCAGCATGTTTTTAGTATTACTAAACCTCACTGTACTGATCAGTTCAACTGTTACTGCTGCAGATTTTGTTGGTTCAAAAGCCTGTATTAACTGTCATGAAAAAACTTATCAAGACTGGCAAGGTTCACATCATGATATGTCAATGAAACATGCCGATAACAAAAGTGTTTTAGGTAACTTTGATAACACTACATTAGCTTCTCAAGAAAAAGAATCTGAAAAATTGAATACTTTCTTTAAGAAAGGTACTCAGTTCTGGGTCAATATCAAAGGTGATGACGGTAAATTTCACGACTATCAAATCAAATATACCTTTGGTTATGAACCGCTACAGCAATATATGGTTGAGTTTGATGATGGTCGAGTTCAATTGATACCATTTGCTTGGGATTCTCGTGATAAAAAGGAAGGTGGTCAACGTTGGTTTAACCTCTACCCTGATATGACAAAAAAACATCAAGAATTTTTTTGGACAAACACAGGGCAAAATTGGAATTACATGTGTGCCGATTGTCATTCCACCAATGTCGACAAAAAATTTGATGTCGCCACTAATACTTACAACACAACGTTTAGTGAAATAAATGTCGCATGTGAGAGTTGTCACGGTGCCGCCAGTGATCATTTAACTTGGGCACAAGAGCAAGACGGATTACCTAAAAATGATAACAATATAAAGACTAAAGCTGGAGATATTGGTTTTACACGTGGCCTGTCAAAATCAGTAATGCTGTGGCAAGCAAATGCAGATAAAAACCAAAAAACATTACAGCCAAAAAGTATTGAACCCAGTCAACAAGTATTGGTTTGCGCACAATGCCATAGCAGACGAACTCAAATAAGTAAAAACGATCATGTGAAAGGTAATGCCTTTGGTGAGCGTTATTTACTCGATTTAATTTCTAGCACGAATTATCATCCAGACGGACAAGTCTACAACGAAGATTTTGTTTATGGTTCATTTTTACAGTCTAAAATGTACAAAAATGGCGTTGTCTGTAGCGATTGTCATAACCCGCACACCGCTGAATTAAAACTTCCCATTGAAACGCTTTGTTTGCAGTGTCATCAAAGTGATAACTATGCATCAACACAACATCATAAACATCCTGAAAATTCTACTGGCGCGCAATGTGTTAATTGTCATATGCCAGAAACGACTTATATGGAAATTGATGCGAGACGTGATCATGGCTTTCATATACCAACGCCTAACTTAGCGCAAAAATTAGGTACACCTGATACCTGTTTAACATGCCATGAAGACAAAAGCAGCCAATGGAGTTCGAGCAAGGTTAATGCTTGGTATCCTAATTCATCAGTTGAAGCAGAAAAGGATTTTGTCGCAGTTTTTTCCGCTATTAACTTGGCGTTAAATGAGCAACAACTGCAAGGTGTTTCCTCTGAGTTATCTCGTATTGCTCAAACAATCAGTTATGCTGGCATTATCCGCGCTTCTGCATTAACTAAAATGGCGAGCGTATCCAATACCAACACCATTATCGCTATTGCTAGAGCCGCTAAAAATCCTGATGAGAATATACGATTAGGTGCGATTGAAGGTGCTCAAAATATGGCTGGTGCTGAAAAATGGCGCATATTATCACCTTTATTAAACGATAAAGTCTTAGCGGTGAGAGTCAATGCTGCTTTTTCCTTAGCCGGCTTATGGCAAAACTTATCAGCGCCACAACAAAAGCAGCTATCACCTGCCCTTGATGAATATATCGCAAGTCAGCTTTTTAATAATGATCGTGGTTTTTCTCATTCTAATCGAGGCATTATTTTCGCCTATCAAGGTCAATACGAACAAGCCATTAAAGCATTTAAACAAGGCATAACGATAGAGAAGCATTTTGCACAAACTTACCTCAACTTAAGCCAGGTTTATTATCAACGAGGTGAAAACCAAAAAAGTATTGAGATATTAAAACAAGGTACCTCAGCAAACCCTGATGATGCGAGCCTGACCTATAACTTAGGACTCGCCTATATTAGGGTTAAAGATAAAGTAAAAGCAGCAAAAGAATTAGCCATAGCAACGCAACTAGCACCGCAAAATAGCCATTATTTTTATGTCTATGGCTTAAGTTTAGAACAGCAAAAACCTAGTGCCGCTTATGGGGCTTTGTATCAAGCATATCAGTTGAACAATAACCCACAGCATCTATATGCGCTGTGTGAGATGCAAGTTCGTCATAAAAACCCATTGGCAAAACAATGCTTAGCTCAATTACAACCGATAGTACCGCCAGCGATAATTCAAAAGCTTAGTCAACAGATGAGCAATAATTAGGAGTTATGTACTAACTAAGAGATACCTAATAGTGAGCTAAGCAATAATTTAACGGATAGAAAGGGACAGTCTAATGACAGAAAACACGCAAGTACAATCTAACGCTTTAGCACAATTGTCATTGCTAAAAGCACAAATTGAACAATCGGTTATTGGGCAATCACATGTCGTTGACTCACTACTTATCGCTTTATTAACCAATGGTAATATTTTACTAGAAGGTCTGCCAGGTACCGCTAAAACTCGTTCAATCAAAACCTTAGCGCGTTCTCTTGCCGTAGATTTAGGACGAGTACAATTTACCCCTGATTTGTTACCTTCAGATGTAACGGGTACCGAGGTTTATCAAGAAGTTAATGGTAAACCTGTATTAACTTTTCAACAAGGTCCAATTTTTAATAACCTGCTGCTTGCTGATGAAATCAATCGTTCTCCAGCAAAAGTACAAGCTGCACTGTTAGAAGCCATGGAAGAAAGACAAATAACCGTAGCAGGTAAAACATATAAACTGCCTGAGTTATTTATGGTATTGGCGACGCAAAACCCCATAGAACAAGAAGGCACCTACCCTTTGCCTGAAGCACAGATGGATAGATTCATCATGAAAATCAATCTTGATTATCCCGATGATGCCGCAGAAGCTGAAATAATTAAGTTAGTACGCAGCGAGGAAAAACACGTTCAGGAAGTAGAACACATTAATCCTGAACATATATTCACGGCACGTGATGAAATTCATAACATTCATTGCAGCCAAGCAATCATTGATTATATTGTTGCTATTGTAATGGCAACCAGAAAGCCCGAACGTTACCAAGACTCGACTTTAGAAGAATGGCTGACCGTTGGTTCAAGCCCGAGAGCCAGTATCGCAATTGATAAATGTGCGCGTGCTCAAGCTTGGTTAAACGGCAAAGACTTTGTTGACCCTGATGATGTTCGCTCAGTGGTTCACTCTGTGTTACGCCATCGACTAGTACTGAGCTATGACGCGCTAGCTGATGGTATTACAGCAGACGATGTCATCGATGAAATACTTAAACAGGTGGCGGTTGCCTAAGGCGTTCCTATGAGCACCAGCAGTCTTTTTAATAAAAATAGCGCTAATGTTAGAAAAAAGCATACCGATGATTCTAAAGATCCCACTAAAGATAGCTCAGCGATTTATGCTGACTTAAATGAGTTGCGCCGGTTAAAGTATTTAGCGAAAGGCTTTTCCTTTACCCCCAATCAACCAGCAAATAGCGCCTTAAGTGGTAAAAATGTGTCTAAACTTCGAGGGCGCGGACTTAATTTTGAAGAGTTACGCCATTATCGTCCTGGCGATGATATTCGTTCTATGGATTGGAAAGTAACGCAAAGAACTGGCAAACCGCATATTAAAGTGTTTACCGAAGAGCGCGAAAGGAATGTATTTTTAGCGATAGATCAACGTATGACGATGTTCTTTGGCAGTTCAAACAAAATGAAGTCAGTCATTGCCGCAGAGCTTGCGGCACTTATTGCTTGGCAAATAAGTGATAGTGGCGATCGCATTGGCGCTGTAATCTATAATGATCAGCAAACAAAAGTCATCCCCGCCAAGCGTGGCAAACAACATGTTGTAAACTTACTGGCAGAAGTCCTAAAGAAAAACCACGAATTATCACTTGAAAATAGTGCTCAGCTACAAAATGATGATAGTGATTCCTATAATAAGATGTTAGCAACACTGAATAAAGTCTCTAGCCATAATGGTTTGATTATCTTGATCGGTGACGGCCATGGTTTTAACGAAAAAAGTACCGATTTCATTAAACAATTGCGACAACATAATGAAGTCATTGCTTGCCATATCTTTGACCCATTAGAGCTAAAATTACCAAAAATGTCACAAATGATTGTCAGTGACGGTGTGCAACAAATTCAATTTTCTTCTGAAAAGAAAAATTTCCAAAAAAGCTATGAAGCTGAAATAGCCCGACAGTTAGAGAGCTATGTCAAAGCAGCGAAAAAATACCGTATTCCCTTGATTGAGATAGACACCATTTCACCAGTTGAACAACAATTACGTAAAGCCCTTGGTCACAGCACGGGTCCTAAAGGTGGGGCTAAAACATGAGTTTTGAAAAGCCTTGGGGTAACTACCTCCTTGAAGGGATTGTAGAGACAATTGCTCCGCAAAACATTAGTTTCTGGCCTCAAACGCTTGCTTGGCAGTTTATTTTTATTGTGATCACAATCGTTATTATCAAAAAAATCTATCAAACATGGCAAGAATACCAAACGAACGCCTATCGCCGAGAAGCCCTTGCTTGGCTTGCACAATGCTCATTAGCCAATGAAGACGATATTAGACAGTTACCCGCGTTATTAAGAAAAACAGCGCTGCTCGCCAACGAAGTTACACGCCATGATGAAAATAGCCCTGAAGGTTCATCCAATGCAAGTAAACGCCGCCAAGAAATCACGGGGTTAACGGGGAAATCATGGGCAGCTTGGTTAGATAGCCATTGCAAGCGCAGTGAATTTAGTCAAGTAACTCAATCAGCTTCATGTGCTTCGCTGTCAAATGAAGTATTATTAACACAACTCGCTTACATTCCTAAGCTGGACCTAAATGATAATGAATTCAATAGCGCCTTAAAAAAACTTTGCCAACAAATTACCTTATGGGTTCAACATCACCAACTACTCGACGAAAATAGACCAGATGATGTAGGGGAACAAACATGATTGAATTTGTTTACCCTTGGGCATTTGTATTATTGCTGTTACCCGTGTTAGTAACGCTCTTTGCTCCTGCATACAAAGAACGTAAATCCTCAATAAAAGTCCCCTACTTTGCCCGTTTAGTGGATGTCACGGGTGAAACGCCACAAAGTGGCGCTGTACTACTTAACCGTAATAATATACAACGCATTATTGTTGCTTTTTCATGGCTTTGCATCGTAACGGCTATCGCTAAACCGGAAATGATAGGTGCACCGATAAACCAAGAAAAGTCGGCGAGAGATTTAATGGTGGCGGTCGATTTATCCGGCTCCATGTCAGTTGAAGATTTTACTTTACCCGAGACAAAAAGCACCACTAAAGCTACTGATAAGGTAAATCGACTAGTAGCAGTTAAAGATGTGCTTAATACCTTTGTCAATGGCCGAGAGCATGACAGGTTAGGTCTAATTTTGTTTGGTGATGCTCCTTATCTGCAAGCACCATTTACTGATGACATTCCAACTTGGCAAGCACTACTCAACGAAAGTGATATTGGCATGGCGGGACAAAGCACAGCCTTTGGCGATGCTATCGGCCTAGCTATCAGTGTCTTTGAGCAATCTGATACCCAAAACCGTGTACTGATTGTCTTAACTGATGGCAATGATACGGCTTCAAAAGTACCTCCTGTAGAAGCAGCTAAAGTCGCTGCAGCGCATGATATTAAGATATACACCATAGCTATTGGTGATCCAAGCGCGGTAGGCGAAGAAAAAGTTGATCTTAAAGTATTGCAAGAGATGGCTGACATTACCCAAGGAAAAAGCTTTCAAGCTTTGAACAGTGATGAGCTTTTACAAGTCTATGCAGAAATAGATAAATTAGAGCCTCAACAGTTTGACTCGTTATCTTTCAGACCTAGAGTAAGTGTGCATCACTACCCTATTATTTTATTTGTCAGTATTTATCTATTCGCCTTATTTATCGTGAATATTCGTATTCGCTTACTGCTCAACAAACAAAAACGCTCAGTAGTAAATAGTGAACAAAAAGAGCAGCAAGGCAAAAAGGATGACTGCAATGAGGTGATCCATGATTGATGAACTCGGTTTCTTTTTCGATAGTATGCAGCACTTTCACTTCTTACGACCCTATTGGCTGCTAGCGTTTGTCATTATTTACTACATCATTCGCGCCTTCTCATTAAGGGACGATAGCCTTGCTCAATGGCGAAGTTTGATGTCCAAACAAGTGCTCACGCATTTAACGGTGAGCGGGAATAATAATCATTGGTTATCTCCTCAAAAAATGTCGTTAATTTTGGCGCTTCCTTTGTGTATCGTATTGATGGGACCCACATGGCAACAACAGCCATCACCTTTTAGTGAAAATAATGCGCCCTTAGTTATCGCCCTTGACGTATCAAAAACCATGGAACAAGGTGACGTTCAACCTACAAGGTTATTACGTGCTAAGCAAAAAGTCATCGAATTGCTTGAACTTAGAGGAGATAGTAAAACAGCATTAATCGCCTTTGCCGGAAGTGCCCATGTGGTGATGCCAATCACTAATGACAGAGAAATGATCCGCCACTTTCTTGATGCCCTCAGTGAAAAGATCATGCCGGTATCGGGTAAATTACCTGAAACTATACTGCCTTTAGCTAATAATTTACTCGCTAGCTCAGCGGTTCCTGGCACTGTTTTGTTAATTGGTGATGGTGCGAGTAACAATACAGTAACCGCTTTTAAAGAGTTTTTTGCTACGCAATCTGCACAACTTATCGTTTGGGGCATTGGTCAAAGCACAACTGCTGAACAAAGTATTATTGCTCAGGATGAGCTCGTTACAAATGTTATTCCAATGCAGCTTGAACAATTAAAAGCACTGAGCAGCGAAAGTGATGGTCGCCTAGTCTTAATGAGTAATGATAATAGTGATGTAAAGCGCGTTAATAATTACATTAAACACAATCTTGTTATTGTTGATGATAACTCAAGACCATGGCACGACTCAGGTTATCCGCTGGTTTTCGTTGTCGCTTTCATCTTCTTATTTTGGTTTCGAAAAGGATGGACATTGCAATGGTAACAGTCATTTCGAATCGATGGTTCACTTTGCTAAACGCCATTAAACGTAATAAGCGCTTTATCATTGTCGTACTAATTTTAATAGCTTCTGTTTTCGCTTATCTTAGACCACAACAATTTGCTGATTTATGGCTAACGCGTGATCAACAAGGACAGTTATTGTTTAAACTTGGTCATTATCAACACGCCAGTAACACCTTTAAAAGTACTCAATGGCAAGCCTATAGTAGTTATGGAGCTGAGCAGTATAAAAATGCTGCAACCTTATACGGGCAATTCAATACCATAGACAGCCAAATAGCTAGAGCAAATGCCCTCGCTCATGGGCGTGAATATATTAAGGCTCGAAACTTATATCAACATATCTTAACGTTAGCGCCACAAAATACTGCCGCAACAACCAATATAGTCATAGTTCAAGCTATTATAGATGAAGTTAATCGTTTGTCCGCTAGCCAGAAAGCGGAAGATGGTGAGGCAATTAAAGAATTGGGCGATGAGCCGCAAACTGGTGACGGTGCTGAACGAGAAGAAGCACCTAAAGAACAAGAAATTGAACAATTAAGTGCCGAGCAACTACTGCTCGATCCAAGTTTAAATGCTATGTGGTTGCGTCAAGTTCAAAAAAATCCAGCAAATTTTTTATCGCAAAAATTTTATATGCAAGAAGAAATAAAAAATCAGCAACCGCTTAAAGAAAAAACCACTGACAGCCAAGGAGTAGATGATGAATAAAGCACTGATCAGCCTTTTTATCTGCTTTTGTCTTTTTAACCGCACAACCTCTGCAATGCAAACTATCGATAACTTGGTTAACCAAGATAAATTAATGATCTCTCTAACAGTCAACGAGAGGGAGCAACAAATAGTGGGGCAAGCCTTGATCGTCTCAGTAGAGGTGGCTACAGACCGTTGGTTTGCAACAGGAACTCGTGTGCAACCCTTTACCTTGACTGATGTGGTGATGCAAGCAAATAACATAGTAACTATTAATGGAAGTAAGCGTATCAAAGGACAGTCATGGGCGACACAAACCCATGAAATCACTTTATTCCCGACACTTGCTGGCTCTTATCTACTGCCTGAAATCAAGGTTGATGTCTCAGTGAATACTGAGAATGATGGCATTATCACTGGTGTGCTAACGACTCAAGAAGGTAGTTTTAGCGTTGACTTACCAGAAGCACTTATCGATATTGAAAACTTTATCGTTTCACCTGAAGTGACCCTAAACATTGATGGTCAGTTTGACGCCGATAAAAACTATAGTATTGGTGAAGCAATTACACAAACCATTACTATCACGGCCAGTGATACCCCAGCAATGATGATCCCTGAAATCAACTTAACCAATATCAGTAAAGTAAATACATCAGACAAACCAACTGAAGTAAATGCAGAGGGTATTAGTATTTATCATAAACCAGCACAAGTTTTTGATAAGTCTAACCGTGGCTCTTTGTCAGGTAGTCGAGTTGAGTCATTCACCTATATTTTCGAGAAATCAGGTGATTATATATTGGCAGAGCAAGTTATTTACTGGTGGAATAGCCAGTCTAATACCCTCGAAACATTACTTATTCCCGCTTCATCTTGGAGCGTTTCTGGCCAAGGATTCATCAAACAACAACAATCAATCTTCGGGCTTAGGGATTTACATTTTAATCTCGTTACGCTATTAGTTATCGCTGTATCTTTTTTAGCCTTAACATTAGCTTTTTTAATTTATAGAAAACGTCAGCAGCTAATCACATTTTATAAAAAAGTCACCAAGCATGAACAAAGACAACGTCGTCGACAGTTTTTAAGTTACATAGCTAATAAAGAATATCTCTTAGCAACTCAAGCTCTTTACCAGTATTCGCTTACGTTAAGTAAACCTACTGAAATTAAAAATTACCGGTTAACCGAACAATTGAATAAACTGGCATTTCAAAGTAATCCAGATAAGAATTGCTCGCTAACCTTCTCTATCGCCGATGCTAAAGCGCTCATCAAACAAATAACTAACAACGCAGCTGCAAATGTAAAACAGTCCAACTTTACTGCTAATGACACGATTAAACTCAATGAATAATAACAACGTACTGCTACTACTTTAAGGGATAACTCAGAGTTTTACTTTTTAAAAAGCATAAAAAACCCGCACAAGCTTATCGCACATGCGGGTTTATTTATTCTATGCGTAGAAAAAACGTAAAATTAGGATTCACTAATAAATAGTTTACCTAAATAACGTTAATTATTCGCTATTACCGTCTTCAACGCGGCTCTTCAATTTTTGACCAGGTCGAAAAGTCACAACCTTACGGGCAGAAATTGGTATATCTTCACCGGTTTTAGGATTACGGCCAGGACGTTCGCTTTTTAAACGCAAGTCGAAATTACCAAAACCTGAAAGCTTTACTTGATCGCCACTTTCTAAGGTTTCGCGAATTTCTTCAAAAAATATTTCAACCATGTCTTTTGCGTCACGCTTGCTCAGCCCAACTTTTTCAAATAAATGTTCTGCTACTTCTGCTTTGGTAAGCGCCATTGCTTAGTCCCTCAGTGATGCATTTAATTCTGTTTTTAATGTTGCAACAACCCTGTCAATGACATCTGTGATGTCTTTTTCTTCAAGTGTTTTACTTGTATCTTGTAATACTAGGGCGATGGCTAGACTCTTAAAACCGTCATCAATGCCTTGTCCTTGGTATACATCAAATAAGTTTAGATCAATTAAATAATTTCCGCCAACCTTTTCAATAAGTTGTAACACCTTTTTTGCATCAACGTCTTCTTTTACTACTATAGCCAAGTCACGACGATTGGCTGGGAAGCGAGATATATCGGTGGCTTCAGGGATTTTTTGTACTAAAACTTCAGACAATAAAAGTTCGAAAATTAATGTTCGACCATTTAATCCTAATTTCCTTTCTAATTCAGGGTGTAATGTTCCAACACAACCGACAAAAACGCCATTCTTAGTGATTTTGGCTGTTTGACCCGGATGTAATGCATCAACCTCAGCTTTTGAAAACTCGTAACCTTGTGCATCACAAGTCAACGCTAATAAAGCTTCAACATCACCTTTAATATCGTAATAATCCGTCGCTGCTTTTTCCATGCTCCAATGTTCGTCAACACGTTGACCGCTAATAACACCAGCAATCATATTTTCTTGGCGAACACCGTTTTCAGCATTTTCATCAGGAACAAAACGTAGGCCTGTTTCAAATAAACGAACACGGCCTTGCTGACGGTTTTGATTATAAACCATCGATTGTAATAAACCTGTCCATAAGCTTAAGCGCATCACCGACATTTCAGAAGAAATAGGATGAGGTAAAGTCATTACTTCTTGTTCTGGATGTAACAATGCTTGAACTTTTGGGTCAACAAAGCTGTAAGTGATCGCTTCTTGATAATCGCGGTTAACTAAGGCTTGTTTTAAACTTGATAAAGAAAGGTTAGCTTCTTTTTGTTCGCACATTTTCAATGTTGCTTTTGGCGCAATATTTGGAATATTGTTGTAGCCAAAGATACGAGCAACTTCTTCAATTAAATCCACTTCAATTTTAATATCAAAACGATACGCAGGCACAACTACTTGCCACACTTTCGCTTCGGCTTCACCAGTTGTATTCACTGTAAAACCAAGACGCGTAAGAATTTCACTGACTTGTTCATCTTCAATATGATGGCCAATACGACTATCTAACATTTTACGACGTAGACTCACGTCTTTTGTTTGCGGAATGTCAGCATCAGATTTGGCTTCAACAACCGGTCCTGCTTGACCGCCAACAATAGCGAGTAATAATTCAGTCGCTCGCTCTATTGCATCATGTTGCAGAGTTGGGTCAATACCACGTTCATAACGGTGAGAAGCATCGGTATGTAAGCCATATTGGCGAGCTTTACCTAAGATAGCTAACGGTGCAAAAAATGCACTTTCTAAAAATATATCACTGGTGTTACTGGTAACACCTGATTCAAGACCACCAAAGATACCGGCCATTGCTAATGCTTTGTTCTCATCAGCAATCACTAAAGTTCCTTCTTTTAACGTCACTTCGTTTTCATCTAATAATGTTAATTTTTCATCATTATTAGCGAAACGCACGTTAATACCACCTTCTAGCTTTGCTAAGTCAAAAGCATGCATAGGGTGGCCTAGTTCAAGTAATACATAATTAGTTACATCAACAACTGGGTCTATTGAGCGTGTACCACAACGGCGAAGCTTTTCTACCATCCAAAGTGGCGTGGTGGCATTAGGGTTAATGCCCTTAATAACACGGCCCAAGTAACGAGGACATGCTTCATTAGCGTCAATGTTAATCGAAATAGCATCATCGATTGTTGGCACTGCTACCGTAATTGTTGGCTCAGTTACTTCTAATGAATTCAACACGCCTACTTCACGTGCTAAACCTTTAAGGCCTAAACAATCACCGCGGTTAGCTGTTAAATCAACATCAATGGTAACATCGTTTAAATCTAAATATTCACGCACACATTGACCTAAAGGTGCATCACTTGCTAATTCCATGATGCCATCTGAGTCATCGGCTAAACCAATTTCAGATTCACTACACAACATACCAAAAGATGGCACACCACGTAATTTTGCTTTCTTAATTTTAAAATCGCCCGGTAGTACTGCACCAACAGTTGCTACAGCAACTTTTAAACCTAAACGACAATTTTTAGCGCCACAAACGATGTCAACTAACTCGCCTTTTTCTACCGTAGTAGAACTGTAATCGCCTAAACTAATTTTTGTTACTTGTAACTTATCGGCATCAGGGTGTGGGCCACATTCGACTACTTCACCAATGACAACACCAGTAAATTCGCCAGCTACAGGATCAACACCGTCAACCTCTAAGCCAGCCATTGTTATTTGATGCGCTAAGTCATCAGAAGGAAGTGCAGGATTAACCCATTCACGTAACCAAGATTCACTAAATTTCATTATGAGTTTTCCTACTTGAACTGTTTTAAGAAGCGAAGATCATTTTCAAAGAATGCACGTAAATCATTTACGCCATAACGCAGCATAGTTAAGCGTTCAACGCCCATACCAAAAGCAAAACCTGTATAAATTTCAGGATCTATACCAACACTACGTAAAACATTAGGGTGAACCATGCCACAACCTAATACTTCTAACCACTTACCATTTTTGCCCATAATATCTACTTCAGCAGAAGGTTCAGTGAAAGGGAAATAAGAAGGACGGAAACGGATTTCTACTTCTTCTTCAAAGAAATGATGCAGGAAGTCATGCAAAATACCTTTCAGATGAGTAAAACTCACATCCTTATCTACCATCAAACCTTCAACTTGGTGGAACATTGGTGTGTGCGTTTGGTCATAATCGTTACGGTATACTTTACCTGGAGAGATTATGCGCAATGGTGGTTGTTCAACTTCCATTGTACGAATTTGAACACCCGATGTTTGCGTACGTAATACTAATTTAGGGTTAAAGTAAAAAGTATCATGATCTTGACGGGCTGGGTGATGCTCAGGAATATTTAAAGCATCAAAGTTATGATAGTCATCTTCAACTTCAGGGCCGGCTTTAACTTCAAAACCTAAGTCGCCAAAGAAGCTTTCAATACGTTCAATAGTACGAGTTACCGGATGTAAACCGCCTATTTGCGTGCCACGTCCTGGTAAAGTCACATCAATAGACTCTGCCGCTAATTTTTCTTTTATCTCTTGGGCACGTAATAATTCACCACGTTCGTTTAGTAATTTTTGTACTGCTTGTTTAGCAATATTAATTACTTGTCCCATTTTAGGCTTTTCTTCTTTCGGTAATTTACCTAAACCTTTCATTTGCTCGGTGAATAAACCTTTTTTCCCTAAAAAGTTAACACGCACTTGATCAAGTGCTGTTGGGTCTGATGCTTGAGCTATGGCAACTTCTGCCTGCGCTACAATGCTATCTATAGTGGTGGTGTCTAAGTTCATGATGTCCTCTAAAACGGGTAAATAAACGACGTTAAATAAGCTTTTCTTATGAAAAAAGGCCAGCTAAGTAAGCCATTTACCAATAGACTAAGTTAAATAATAAAAATGCGATTGATTTTACACGAAAACCTAGCTTTAGGTAGCAGTAATAGTGGCTTTTTTAATGATAAATTGCGATATATAGCTAAACCACATAAAGATGCAAGTTTCAGGTGTCCTACAGGACTATTGAAATACGCATCTTTATGTGACTTGGGCATATAACACGCGCATACTATTTGAAGACATACCAAAGCAATAGATGATTTAGTATGAGATTAGTATTGAATATAGCTGCAAAGAAGAAGTGAGCGAGTGATTAACCGTTACTTTCCACGTTTGTATCTTTCGATTCGCTTTCACGTTTAACGAGCAAAAAGGTTAAATACATTTTGGTGGGTAAAGAAAAAATCAAACCAAAAGCAATACACATAGCACTAATGATAATACCCGTGACACCGAGTGATTCCATATATTCGCTAAACGAGTGTAAGTAAACCCCTAGCAGGATCAGGCAAATGCCGATACCAATAGAGGTTTTCAATAATAAAATTAAACGTTGCTCTGACATAATTGACTCTGTAAAACCAAAAACATAGTACAAATATATCAACAATATACAATGGAACTTATTGAGCAAGATCATGGTCTTGTCCAATAAGTGCAATCTCATACCTAAACCATTTTTTTAATTAGGATTTTCAGGAATTTTGGGCATATTTACTTTATGCTTAAACTTCATTTAAAGAATCCAGTATTGCTGCTACAGGATGTCTAGCTTTTAACTCACTGAAGCGTTTAACCTGTGAACGACAAGAGAATCCTGTTGCTAATACTTGTTCACTCGTTAGCGTTTCTAACTTCGCCTGCCAGCTCAACTCAAATAAACCTTTAGAATTATCCAAGTTAGATTTTTCATGGCCGTAAGTGCCAGCCATACCGCAACAACCAACACTGACTTTTTCTAATTTTAAGCCAAAGTGCTTAAATATTGATTGCCATTCATTTTCACTGTTTACTAAAGCTGTTTTCTCTGTGCAATGAGCGAAAAGTTTAAAAGCCTTAGCTTTTGATAGTTCTGATGCAGCCAATGCTGATTTAAAAGCAGTATCTTGTTTGATAAATGTTAATAGCCATTCATGAGCAAGTAATACCGAAAAATCACCACGTTTTTCTTGCAAAGTCTTCGCATATTCATCGCGATAACATAACACCATAGAAGCATCCATTCCCAACATAGGAATATCAAGTGCTGCAAGTTGGTTTAAGAAGTCACTGCTTGATTTTGCTGTTTTAGCAAAACGTGCTAAGAAACCTTTCACATGTTGCGCTTTACCATTAGGTTTAAAGGGTAACAAAATGGGCTCTAAACCCAACTTTTTCACTAAACTCATCATACTTTCTACCGTAGTAGCATCATAAAATGAGGTGAAGGGATCTTGCACTATCAGAACATAACCTTTGCGTTGTCTTGTGGTTAGCCCTTGTAATTTACTTAAATCAAAACCAGAAAAGCCCGCTTCTTTCACTTGTTTTTTCAACGTAGGTACTGAAAGCAATGGCGTATTTACATAACCAATAGTTTTCTCTGATAACTTGTCATAAAGCTTAGTATTTAATACCGCATTGACAATTTTAGGGGCTTTAGCCATTAATGGCGCGAGTATTTCTACGTTAGCGACAAGGTGATCTTTTAATGGTCTTGCATATCGTGAATAATATATATTGATAAAACGTGACCTAAAATCAGGGACATCAACTTTAATAGGACATTGGCTTGCACACGCTTTACACGCTAAACACCCTTGCATGGCCTCCATCACTTCATGGGAGAAGTCACCATTACCATTTTCGTCTTGTTGTGGTTTACTAATAAAGTTTATACGTAGCTTATCAGCAGCATTGCTTACGATTTCTTTAACCGACCAAATACTTTTTGATGTATTAATATTGTCTTCTAGTTTGAGAATATCAACGCCCTGCTTCTCTAATAAGCGTAACCATTCACGCATTAAACCAGCGCGACCTTTAGGAGAATGGCGTCTATCACGGGTAATTTTACTCGACGGACACATTGGGCTATCGGCATCATAGTTAAAACATAAACCATTGCCATTACAATCCATCGCAGC
>ERZ1027231.51-NODE-51-length-82532-cov-33.197279_pt1 | contig 82532 bp, 91 predicted proteins | sample MGYA00520866_ERZ1027231 | MGnify/ENA primary metagenome ERZ1027231 (study PRJEB33311, sample SAMEA4378411) | marine metagenome | biome: Marine biome; feature: Fjord; material: Water | collected 2014-07-20T08:00:00Z/2014-07-... | depth 75 m ...
TTGCGATTGAATCGACGGTGGAGCTGTCTTTTGAGGAAGCGATGACGCCTGAGGTTATTGAAAAATATAATGCTAAGACTACGGGTGGGAAGTATATATTGAATCCGAATAAGGGTTAGGAAAAATCTTTAAAGCATAAGCAGGCGCGAGCTGCGCCTCTGCTTCGTATAGCACGCTGTTGCGTGATTAATTCATGTTAATCGGGCTCTTTAACGAATTATTTCAGCGAGATCGTATCTCCCCCCGGTTTAAGTCCAGAAGTATCTGGCACAAAGCCACCATAGTAGAAATGCCCCCAGATGACCACAGAACCATCGGCCTTAATCGCCGCAAAGGCACCGTCAGTGGCGGAGATGGATTGAGCATCAGTCAGTTGATCGGCAACCAAACTGCTATCACCACCCGCGTTATTTCCATCATCAAAGGGCGCTCCCCAAGTTACAACAGAGCCATCAGCCTTAATCGCTGCAAAGGCAAGATTAGAAGCATAAATGGATTGAATATCTGTTAGCTGATCGGCAACAGCGCTACTATCACCGCCATAAGAGGGGCGTCCCCAGGTCACCACAGAGCCATCGGCTTTAACCGCCGCAAAGGCGGTGAATGTTGCAGAAATAGATTGAATATCGGTCAATTGATCGGCAATCAAGCTGCTATCACCACCATATAAGGAGCCTCCCCAGGTCACCACAGAGCCATCGGCCTTAATCGCCGCAAAGGCATGGTCAGTGGCAGAGATGGACTGAACCCCCGTCAGCTGATCGGCAACTGTGCTGCTATCACCACCAGAGGAGTCTCCCCAAGTCACCACAGTGCCATCGGCCTTAACCGCAGCAAAGGCATTGCTAGTACCAGTAATAGATTGAATATCGATCAGCTGGTTGGCAATTAAGTGGCTATTACCACCGTTGCTTGAGTCTCCCCAGGTCACTACAGAGCCATCGGCCTTAATGGCCGCAAAGGCACGCGCAGTCGCAGAGATGGATCGAACATCCATCAGCTGATTGGTAACCGCACTGCTATTACCGCCAGACCAGTAGTCTCCTCCCCAGGTCACCACAGAGCCATCGCCTTTAATCGCCGCAAAGGCGGTGCCAGTAGAAGCGATAGATTGAACATCGGTTAACTGACCGGCAACGGCACTACTATCACCACCAAACTTGGTGCCTCCCCAAGTGACTACAGTGCCATCGACCTTAATCGCCGCAAAGTCATAGGCAGTGGTGGAGATGGATTGAACATCTGTCAGCTGATCGGCAACCACACTGCTATCACCACCATTATTTGCTCCCCAGTTCACTACAGTGCCATCGGTTTTAATCGCGGCAAAGGCATAGTCAGTGGCAGAGATTGATTGAACACCCGTCAGTTGCTCGGAAGTTAAACGGCTATTACCACCCGAAGAGGAGACTCCCCAAGTCACCACAGTTCCATCGGTCTTGATCGCCGCAAAGGCATAGTCGGTGGCAAAGATGGATTGAACCCCCGTTAGCTGGTCGGTAATCAAACTGCTATCACCACCAGTGTCGGAATCTCCCCAGGTTATTACAGAGCCATCGGCCTTAATCGCGGCAAAGGCTGTGCTAGTGGCAGAGATGGATTGAACCCCCGTCAGTTGATCGGCAGCGGTTACGCTATCACCCCCATAATCAGAATATCCCCAGGTTATTACAGAGCCATCGGCCTTAATCGCCGCGAAGGTACGTTCATTGGCAGAGATAGACCGAATATTAACCAGTCGGTCGGCCACCCCACTGCTATCACCACCATTAGAGGAGTCTCCCCAGGTTACAACAGAGCCATCTGACTTAATCGCGGCAAAGGCGGAGCCAGTGGCAGAGATGGACTGAACCCCCGTCAGCTGATCGGCAATTAAGCTGCTATCACCCCCGTCGCTTGAGTCTCCCCAGGTCACCACAGAGCCATTTGACTTAATCGCCGCAAAGGCAAAGCGAGTGGCAGAGATGGATTGAACGTCAATCAGCTGATTGGCAACAGCACTGCTATCACCACCATTAGAGGAGTCTCCCCAGGTCACTACAGAATCATCGGCTTTAATCGCTGCGAAAGCAAAATCAGCGGCATAGATGGATCGAACGTCTGTCAGCTGATCGGCAATCAAGCGAATATCACCACCGGCTTTGGAGTGTCCCCAGGCCACAACAGAGCCATCGACTTTAATCGCCGTAAAGGCAGATCCATTGGCAGTGATTGACTGAACGTCACTCAAACTGCTACTACCACCATAAGAGCGCTCTCCCCAGGTCACCACAGAGCCATCGGCCTTAAGTGCCGCAAAGGCATAGTCAGTGGAAGAAATGGATTGAACATCAGTCAGCTGATTGGCAACCTCCCGGTTATCAGAAACGGCGTCTCCCCAGGTTACTACTGTGCCATCGTATTTTAATGCCGTAAAAGCTCCACTACTGCCAGTAATTTCTTTGACACGATTTAGTACATAAATTCGGGTTAGGGAGCTACTTTCATCTCCGGCTGCATTAAACACCGTAGCGGTAACACTAATTTCTTTGAATACATGCTCGGCTGGAATTCGATAATAGTCTTCATTTGAGACTGCTGCTTCTATCCCTTTGACCTTCCATTCATAACGGGTTTTGTCAGCGTCGCATAAGTTGCAAGTCGAACTGACAACCAAGTTTTCGTCGGCTTTGATTCTTGACCCAGGTAGCAAGTCTAAGGATGTGATTCTTGTTGTCTCTTGCGGTACTTCTGTTAGTGATTGATTGTTTAGGGTGCTTTCCGAGTTACCACAGGCAACGATTAGGAAAGAAGCAAAGACATAGGCCAACAGATTTTTGAGGAGTGAAGGCGATAAAAAATGATTCAAGTGACAGTCCTTTGTCTAAATGTTGGTCGGATGATACTGAGATCAGTCAGTGAATTCAATATGAATAAAATCAAGCGGGAAAAAGCTGTCTATAATTCTATAAATGCTTTGAAGTTACTGCTGACGGCGTTGGGTATTGTTGAGAAGAAGGTATGGAAGGCCACACGGCACTTGTTCATACGACGGCGGCAACCAGTCTGGGTATTATGTTGAATAAGGTCTGCATTAAAGAAGGCGTGGCTTTAGTTAATACTGTGCGTAAGCAAGAGCAGGTCGATTTGTTAACTAAGCTGGGTGCGAAGTTTGTTAACTCTTCGAGTGAGAATTTCAATACCTATGGTTCTGTGGATAACAAGCAGGTGTCCATTTTATCGGGGGAAGAGCAACGGTGGGTAAGCCTTTTCATTTAAATCTAATAGTGAAAAGGTACTACTTCTTGTGAGCGATTTGTATACCAATCACAATTAATGTGAAACTCTATAGCTACTAATTATTCTCCCCGCCTTCTATAAAACCATAAAGTGAGTTGTTATTTTGAAACTAAATAAGTTACTGATATTTCTAGGGTTTATTTTATTGAATGTTACTTCAGGGTGTACGGCAAATCCTGTAGCGGTAGGAATAGACTGTAGCAAAAATGTTACTTCAGATTTGTCTATGCCAGATCTCGTGCTGGTAGGTACGGATGTTGTTGATATTGAAAGTTTCAATAAGAGTAAAGAGCAGTTAAGTAAAAGCTACTCTGCAGAGGTTGGAGGGGCTGCGCTAGAGTTATCACTGAATCTTACTTCTGAATACCTTACGGTCATTCGATCGTTTAATGAGCCAGGCCAAGCCGTTAATACTAAGACTTATATTATTTGTAACTCAGAAGAATTTAGTTCAGATAAACTGCATATTAGAGTTGTGGGTAATGGCATTTTGATGCTTGAAACTGAGCCTAGTGTTGATGGAATACCTGATGATCTCTGGATCTTATACAATAAACAAAATTAAAGGAATAAATTGCTATGACGATAAAAGTTATTCTAAGGTAGGGGGCTCAGCGGGGCCTTCTGTAATTGACTTGCTAACTTAGCATTATCACCTGTTATTCAAATGCTGCATACAATAACATGGTAAGCATTCCAGCCAGATAAGTCCCTACTATCAATGTAAAAGTACCCAATATGATCTTTTTAGTTTTTGAATGCTTCTGACGAATGATCAAACGAAGAACCAGAAACAATAAGATCAGTGTTAATGGAATGCTGATTGCAAATCCTTTCACGGCAGCATCAGGACTGTTGGCAAGTGCTGACGAGGTCGTGAATAGACAAAGGCTGATAGTAATTAATTTAATTATTTTTAATTTAATTATTTTTAATTTCATATCTGATGATCCTTTATCTATTCTGTTGGTTTACTTACCTGATTTCCAATTTTAATGAACGGTTATGATCTTTGCTTGATATACCTTCTTCGTAATCAACTTCAAAACTATTCTCCTCTATATTCAAGTAAACATGAGAAATTGTTTTTGATAATTCAAGAGAGTCGCCAAATATAGCTTCTATGTTGCTCTTTGAGCAGTTGTCAAAAACTGGCTTTTTATCATAGAGTTCCAGTATTTCAGTTTTATCACTCCAGCCTGCTACTCTATAAACTAAGTAATAGGTGTTATCTTTTGTATTAATCGAATCTATTATGCTGACAGAATCTACTGTGAAGGAACACGTTTCTTCTTTGTTAGTCTCAGAGCAAGCGAAGAGTAGTGGTAAGCATAAAATAAGAAGCAATATTTTCATGAGGCGTCCTGCGTTATTGTATTCCAAGTTTCAGACCACTCAGCTCGATACCAAAAAAGATGGCAGTGCGAATTCTTGTCATATTGTATTGGTACATTGATTTTGGCCACATAAATAGAAGAAATCAACCTTATATGTGACGCGCAGACTTGATTGATCCAACACTGATTTTAGATGAGGAAACATAAGATGATTTCACACATCTTCAGTATGCTTATGATACTGTTATTTTTACCATTAGTTGCATCTTGTAGCCAAGACGAACAAGGGACATCTTGGTCTAGCGCATTTATACCATTGCAAAGCAATTTCTCTATATCAGAGCGGGTTAAACAGCAACAAGATGCATTTGATTTTAATGCCGATGGCTTAGTAGATTATATTTACTATGTGAACGTAACAGCCAATATTGAGTCGACAATCAATGACATTTCATTGGATATCGTTCAGCCTTGGTTGAAAATGGATGATCAAAAAAAAGGATCGGAAACAGGGGTGATTATCATTCATGGTGGTGATGTGTTACCTAGTCTTATCCATGATAAAAATGATATTTCGATCTTAGATGCTAGTGCTATGTTACAAAGTAAAGTGATAAAAAAAGATAAGATAAAATTCATTAAAGAAGCAGAGTTAAGCTCTAAAGCAAAAGGCGATATTATTTTAATACCCACCGAAGCCGGTATTGATTCATTCATATACTGGGATGGATTAACGTATCAGCTGTATGAACTGATTGATGTTCCATAGAGGAATATAATACTAAGGCTACAGGTGGAAAATACATACTGAACCCTAATAAGGTCTGGATTTTTATGAATCAACTATTGTTTTTAATAATTAGCCTTTTGGTTGCCGTTAATGGTTTTGCTAAAGATATCGCTATTTCAGACGGCGAATATGTTTTTCAGCACAAATTTGCTGAGCATCCAAATATGCCTAGTATCCAGTTGAACGTAATCGTGAAGGGAGTATTGGTTACCGTCATTAATGCTGATGACGATGATATATTCCCTTTAGGCATTATCGATCATGGAGAGTTATTTTGGCACAAGGGATCTGGCCAGTGGATCATTGTATATTCTCCAGAAGATAAAGATGCCAAGGATGTCGGAGGATGCTCTGCAGGGCCTTCTGTAATTGACTTGAAAGAAAAGATATATTGGACTTGCTAGCTTGGCGCTAGCCTTACAGGGAGTAATATTATTTATGAAATCAATTATCGTTTTGGCTTTGTTTGTTCTAGGTTCGAGTGGAGTTCACTCTTCTTGTATATTTCAAGAACTTAATACCAGTTTTTACAATCTCGCTCATACAAAAATAGATGATTTTACGATAACTCAATATCACTACACGGCCAATTTTTCAGGCGGCCTTGTCCGTATGAGTGGGGATGTATCGCAAAATTTTGAAGAGTACTATTGGGCAGTATTACCATCAGGGGAAACAGCAGAGGGCATTAGTGATGGCGCAGGTTTAATCTCTCTCGATCCTCCTGCTGAAGTTCTATCTGCGCTCATTCAGGCGGGTGTTGATGCGCAAGCTCGAGTGCAGTTAATTGGGGAAGCAGATAATATAATTTCAGAGTATTCTTTGCTTAATGGTGAGGCCTTGTACATTGACATTCTGCGTGACGATGAAGTTCCGTTAATTAGTGCTATTAGCGTAATTGTTGACGGAGGAACTGATGAGATGCTAATGCTAATGCTAATGGATAGTTTTAATTATCATAATGCGAGCTCTAATGAACCGTGTAATGATAATCCTTCGGTAGAAGGGGGCGGAGGAGGAATAGTAGGCGGCGGTTCCTTCAGTACTTTGTGGCTTGCAATTTTGTTTGGGGCGCTGATCATCTATAAAATTATTGCGGTAGCAAAAAAACGTTATACGTATAAATTAAAGAATTGAGAAAATGGAAAAAACATCAAGCGATAATGTGGAAGTTGAGTTCTCTCACTCAAAACAAAAAAGCCTATCTCTTAAGATTAAAGGCGCTAGGATTTTTGTCATTATTGCTTTAGGCATGATGACAGCCATTAATACCGTCTCTGCTGAGCCGCGCTACCTTGTGTATTATAATTCCAATGCTGCGCCTTTGCTGGCAGCCGCTGATGCCGACTATACCCATATTATTATTTCCTTTATTACGCTCGGCCCATTGGTGAATGGCGAACTTACGCTGTTGTCACCCCCTGAAATGGTCGGTCAATGGTCTGACGTGGTTAAACTCAAAGAGGCGGGCAAGCGTGTGATGATCTCTTTCGGTGGGGGAGATATGCAGGCGGATGATTACCGTGTAGCGATAGGGCGCGAAGTAGAGTTAGCAAAAAAAATATCAGAGTTTGTGAAGCAGCGGGGATTGGATGGTGTAGACATCGATTTTGAAGTAAGTTCGGCCTTGAAAATTCCGACTCCGGCTGGGGCGTTTGACGGGGTTTCCTTTTTGACTGCGTTGACGCAAGCCTTGCGAGACTTGCTGCCGCAGGAATACTATCTTATAAGCCATGCTCCGCAGCCACCTTATCTTGATCCCTTATGGCACGGTGGTGGCTACGTGAAGCTGCTGAAACAAGTCGGCGAAAAAATCGATTGGATTGCTGTGCAGTACTACAACAACCCGAGTTTCGATACGCAACCGAAACGGACCGTCGTAGGGGAGGGCGATGCTCCCTTTGTGACTTCTTATGTCAGTATTGTTGAGGGCCGGAATGGTCTTGTTTGGCCGAGTGATAAGTTGGTGGTCGGTAAGCCTGTTTATAAAGCCGATGCTGCGAACGGACACTTAGCTCCAGCAGCTGTCGCGCGAACTATTGTCGAGCCACTTCGTAAGCGCTATGGGGATCAGTTTGGCGGTCTAATGGGGTGGCAATTTTCGACCCTGACTGCGGATCACCGCTATTGGAATAACGAAATGGCAAAGTCGCTGGGCTTGAAGCCATAAGCTTTCAGGTGAGTACGATATCAAATTGACAAAAGCGAACGGTGAATATACTGTCTCCGCTATCAACAACAGGGATGGTCGTATGATTTCAAAGAAAATTTGTCTTCGTATAGCACGCTGTTATATGCATACACATTTTAATATCGGAGTAGCGTTTGGAAAACTTTAAAAAATACTTAGGTCTTGCTCTCATTGTTTTAGGTGCGGTCGTCTTGATTTCACTAGCAAGCACCCTGAGTACCTATATCCAAGATTTCTCTTCTAGCCCAATACACATTTATGTTACTGGTTTTGACACACTAGAAAAGCCTTTAGCTTTCAGTGAAAATATAGTTTCAATACCAAAAGAATACTTGAATATTGTCGCGCTCTATCTCGGTTTTGTATTTTTAGGGATTTGGCTAAAAGTAGGCGTGGCGCTGATAACTTCGGGGAACAAACTTGTTGTTGATGATGTAGAGAATATAAAATCAATAATAAAAGAGCACTTCAGTTCTAAATAGATTGGCACATAAGCAGTTAGTCCACAGGAGCCCAAAGCTACGCTTCGTCGCCCTGTGGCTAAGCCGTTACACATAAGGGATTACGATGATAAATGGAAGTTGTCTTTGCGGTAAAGTTCGATACGAATATAAAGGCGAGATTGAAGAGATCGCTATGTGTCATTGTTCACAATGCAGAAAATCACAAGGTGGTGCTTTTGCGACAAATAGTCCAGTGGAAACAAATAAACTAGAGTTTACTGGTGTTGAATACATTAAAGAATTTCAATCTAACAAATTTAAAGTACGAGCTTTTTGTTCAAATTGCGGCAGTCCTCTTTATAGTGCGAGAAGTGACGTACCGGAAAAACGAAGACTCCGCATGGGAAGTATCGAAACACCTTTCTCATGTGAGAATAAGTATCACATCTATGCAGACTCAAAAGCGCAATGGCATGAGATAACCGACAAACATCCAAAGTTTAAAGAGATGCCATAAAAATGGATATTATTACTGGTTACGCATGCTACGGATAAAAGGAATCGAATTATGAAAAAATTAATTATTGGAATTATAGCTTTATGTTTTTCTGCTAACGGAATCGCTGGAGAATTAGAGGGTTTATCTGAACAATATTTGTCAGCTTACAAAGAAAAAGATCTTCGAAGTGCAACTTCTCAGCTACATTGCCCTGAGAATTATTCAAAGCTGGAAACTCACAAAGATCACGAATCAATTTCTAAAGCACTTTCTGTGTTTGTAGGTGAATTTGGGGCATTAGAAACTTACAAAGTATCTCGGAGTAATCTTTATGTTGCTGCCATGGTTGCTTGTGGAACGTTAGAGTATTGGGAAGTTAATAAACCAGTAAAAACATTAGTTTATGAAACAAAGCATATCGATGGAAAAAATGGTTACATTATTTTTAGCTATGCAGTTATTAACAAAGAATATGTGTTGGCATTTGTAAAACACGGCATCCCTATGAAGGGCAATGAATCTGTAAATAAGATCAAGCAGGTATACAAAAATTTAGCTAGTATCGGCACATAACGATACGCTGAAATACGTTATGCCTCCAAGTAAGGATTTCTAATGAAACAGAATTGGTCTCAAGATATCTATGTTAAAGCATGGGACTTTGCCACTATGGCACACGAGGGGCAAACATATGGTGGGCCGATTGAAGGGCAGAGAATTCCTTATATTAACCATATTGGTAGCGTAGCAATGGAACTCATTTGTGGTTTGAATTCAGACCTGAATTTAGATGGGAATCTGGCGGTTCAATGCGCCTTGTTACATGACGCTATCGAAGATACTGATATCCAATTTAATGATATTGAAGCTGAATTTGGCCTAGCGGTGGCGCAGGGTGTACAGGCACTTACCAAAGACGAATCACTAGCAACAAAAGAAGAGCAAATGCTTGATTCCATTGAGCGCATCAAGTTGCAGCCAAAAGAAGTATGGATGGTAAAGCTAGCTGATCGTATCACTAATCTTTCAAAGCCTCCTGCTTACTGGACTTCGGAGAAACGTACAAAGTATCGAGAGGAAGCTTTGATTATTCACCAGCACTTGCATGAAGCTAACGAACCATTGGCGGCTAGATTATTAACTCGTGCAGAGCACTATAAAAATTACATACTTAACCCTAATAAGAGTTAGGTATTATTTGGTATTACTCGAAAAAGCATAGTTTATTATTATCTAAATCTCTTACATATCCAGAGAAGCGAGGCCCCTTTTGAGTGGGCTCGCCTTCACTGGTGCCTCCTAATTCAATCGCCTTTTTATGAAGTCGTATTACTTCTTCGGTAGAACCAACAGAGAAGCCAATCATTGTGCCATTACCATTCGTTGCGGGTTCTTCATCAAAGGGTATCGCTATGGCAAAGGCAAATTCTTCACACTGCCAGAAGGTCATTCTATCGGTTGCAAATACTTGGTTAAGTTCTGTTTGTTCAAAAAGTGAATCGTAGAATTTAACCGCTGCTTCCATGTTGTTTGTTCCAAGAACGGTATAGCTCATTTTCATAATGTCATGTCTCTTACGCTTAGCAGAGCGTTGGCGTGAATATTTAGGCGGGGTAAAGTATATCTGTGCCAATAATCGCCAGCAATGCTGCTAACCGTATAGCGGCTATGCATAAATGCATTCGTTCATTCAACTACTCAATCACTTACTCAGTTCATCGGCTAAATAATCAAATACGATGCGGAATCTTCGGCTGGTTTTTAATTCTCTATGGGCAACCAGCCAAGTCTCGGTCTCAAATGCTGGGAGTGTGGGCAATACTCTTTCAACTAAAGGTTCTGCGTCTCCGATTTGGGCGGTCATAAAACCAATGCCAATCCCTTGTTTTACCATTTCCCACTGCACTAGATGGTTGGCAACAATGACAGGGAAGTTAGCTGCAGTTAGCTGGAAACCAAATTTATTAAGATACGAAATGATACGGTTGGAACGATCAACCCCAAGAAAGACGGCATTATTTAAATCTTGCGGAGCTTGTCGATGCTCTAGGTTTTTTATATAGCTTTTAGCCGCGTATAAGTGGCCTAAGGTATTTTGAACACGCTTGGCGATGAGTTCTTGCTGTGTGGGTCGGTAGTTACGAATAGCAATGTCAGCCTCACGGCGCGATAAGTCGCTGGTATCGCTTGAAGCAATTATTTCTATTTCAATCTTTGGCCATTTGCTGCGTATTTTTTCTATTATTGCCGGCAGAGTATAGGCCGCCATCATCTCGGTAGCACTGATGCAAATGTTGCCTTCAACGGTCTCTGCATGGCCCGATGCTAATCGTGATAAGTTGGTTGCGGCATCTCCCATTGCTTGTACTTGTGCCATTAAATCAATGCCACTTTGTGTGAGTACGAGTCCTGAATTTGTTCTTTCGAATAATGAAACTCCGAGCTCTGCTTCTAACGCAGCGACTTGTCGGCCAACCGTGGGTTGTGTCATATCCAGTGCTCGGGCAGCGGCAGAGAGTGAGCCTTCTTCTGCGGTCACTAGAAATGCCCGTGCTTGATTCCAATCGAATTTTATAGCGCGTCTATCCATGCTGTTGAGCCTTGAACATCTCGATGAGTGCATCTTTGTCTTTATTATAGCTGTTCAAAAATTCTGACGGCGTATTTGTGAGGGAATCATATTGTGCACTCCACGCTGTCATTTCTACCATGGCGGGTAATAACGCCTGACCTTTTTCAGTTAACGAATAGATGAATTTTGACGCGTTAGCGGGGTCGGCTGATTTCGTTATCACGCCATTGTCGTCTAGCTTTTGCAGTCTATCGGCTAAGATGTTGGTGGATATTTTTTCATCCGACGCTAAAAAATCACTGTAGTGGCGCTTACCTTTAAACATTAGGTCGCGTATCACCAGCAGCGTCCATTTGTCGCCAAAGGTTTCTACAGCAAAGTTAATCGGGCAGTTTGATCGTAGGTCTTTTGAATTTTTAGTCATAGCTTATTTAATCAATAGTACTTGTGTTTTGCAAGTTGCTTGTTTAAGGTACTTGTGAAATGCAAGTGGATTGCTGGCTGTCTATATTGGTTGATTGATGGAGAACTATGATGAAGAAAGTACGGTTGTTAATAGGGTTAGGGTTAGGGTTAGGGTTAGTAGCAGTCTTGGCACTGGTGATTGGCTATCACGGTGGCGGAGAGAGACTCTCTGTAGGTGAGATTGATCATTATCTATCGATTATCGAGGGGCAAGACCAACAACCGGGCGGGCGGCATGATTTAACTGCGCTACGAGATTTTTTAGAGAAAGATGATGGTCAGCCTTTCTATACGGTTAACTTGTATCGCTTTCATGCTGAGGCGCAGTATCTACCACAATCAGAATATTCTGATCGCTCTGTTGGCGGTAGTGGTAAAGACGCATTTGAACGATTCAGTAAGGTGATGATTAAACTGTTAGCGAGTCATTCTTCTCACCCAATATTTGCCAGTGATTGGGTGCATGATGAGTCTAGCAACTGGGAAAAACTCGTTATCGTAAGGTATAAAAGCCGTCGAGATATTGCTGAACTTTTTGCCAGTGATGAATTCGCAGATGCCAGTGAGCATAAGTGGGCTGCGTTAGCGGCTAATGAGAGAATGCTGGTACAGGGGCTGCATATCCCCAGCTTTTATTTTATTGCACTGATCATGATGTTACTTGTTGGGCTGCTCTATTTAGTGCTTAAACCAAAGAATGAATACTCGTCATAACGTAACAAAAGTAATAATATCACTCTACGAAAAGACGTGGACTAGCTGTATATGAATTTCAATGGAAGTAATGAAAGTGTTCTAGCGATTTGTGCGATTGCTTTATTGGCATTTTCTTTTGGCTATGGGTTTCTTTCTCCTTATCTTAGGAAGAAAGGGGTATCTGAACATAAAGTCTTATTAATCGTTAAATCGACGGTTGTGATTATATTGTTGGCTGGAACTTATGCTTATCGGAATTTTTAAGATGAAGAAAACTTTATTTTCGCTTATTACGCTCGTTATTGTACTCGCTACTTTCCAGTTTGGCAGTGAGATTCAAGAACTGCTCTTCCCGAAACCCAATTTCGCAGAGCTGCATGACGGCAAGGTCATACTGTATGCTACTTCTTGGTGTGGGTATTGTGAAAAAACACGTCAGTTTTTAAATGAGAATAACATTCCGTTCTTTGAGTACGATATAGAGAAGTCTACTGTTGGCCATGACCAGTATCGAGCTATTGGTGGTCGTGGTGTTCCTGTTTTACTGGTGAATAAAAGCGTTATTCGTGGGTATAGCCCTGATGAAATTTTAAAATATTTGGAGTAAGTAAATGAAAGTACTTATGTGGATTGGTATTGTATTTTTAGCCCTATTTATTGTTTATGTCTTAGTATTTTCTGCTTTTTCTTTTTATGTTAATAGCCCAAGCACACATAACGCGACTGCTTATGATAGTAAAGTAAGTAATCAATATTACCTGCAGGACGATAAGGTAATTTATGTTCTGAATGGTAACTTCTTTCAAGTAGGCGGAACAGACGTAGAAGGAGCGGACCCTGCTACTTTTGATGTGATAGATCAGTCCTATGCAAAAGATATCAATAATATCTATTACAACGGAAAACCTGTTGCTGGTGCTGACCCTAGCTCGGTAACACTTGTTCCATCAGGGCTTGCATCAGAACATATATCAGAGTCTAGTGAAAACAGTGATAACTCTGGTTATCTTATTAGTGATGGTAAAGTCTTCTGTTATGGAGAGATTATTGACGGAGCTGATTCAACTTCTTTCTCTTATCTTCTTGGCTCATACGCCATGGATAAAGATTACTTGTATTATTACATTGATATAAAAATTCCACTTACCGCGATCCCTGTAGTAATGCCTAATGCCAGTGAAAGCTACATTAGGCATGCTGGACAAGTAATTTTTCAAGGGGAAGTCATTAGTAACGAAGCAAACGATTTTAAAATTATCAATGATGAATACGCAATAGACGCATCGCATGTTTATTCACACGGTAAGATAGTCGAAGGCATGATAGCTGATGGCTTTACTGTTATTTCTCCTTATTACAGAAAAGATAAAAACCAAGTTTATTACTTCAATACGCCTATTCCAGAAAGTGACCCAGGCACCTTTAAAGTATTGAATGATGCTATTTCAAAAGATAAGAAATATCTCTATTACGATGGTCATATCGTTGAAAATAGAAAGCCATCGGAAGTAAGTCGATCTAAGGCCGATGAGCTACAAAAAATATGGAAATGGAAGTCACTGCATCTAGATGCAGCCAGGGTAATACTTGTCCCTAGTGATGATATTGAAGACATTACTAATAACTTCTATGCCTATAATAATGAAGTCTATACAAGGGATAAAAAGCTAGCAGACGTTAAGCCTGAGGATGTCATCGTTCTCGATAAAGATGAGAGAATATTTGTTCGCATAGGCAATCAAGTGTTTTTCTATGGTATCGCTATCGTAGGTGCAGATCCTGAAACCTTTACGGTTATATCAGATCGCTTTTCAAAAGATGCCAACTATGTTTATTGGAGTGAGCACAGGGTAATAGATGCAGATCCAGCAACGTTTAAGTATAAAGATAATTTATATGCCGGTGAGAACGAAGCGGGTGAATATAGTTTAATAATTGCGGAAGATCCATACCAATAGGCCTTATTATTATGATTCATAAAGGTTCGTGTAATTGTAATCGATGGCAAGTAGAGGTTGAAGTTACAAAGCCTCTGGACGACTTTAATCCACGCTCTTGTGATTGTGACTATTGTAAAAACTCCCCCTCAGTGATTATTAGCGACCCGAATATGAGGGTTGACTTAGTAGGTGGTAAATTTACGATTCATAAAAATGGCGATCAATTAGCGGATTTCTATTATTGTGACTCCTGTGGTGATTTATTGGCCGTGGGGCGTGATTTCAATAATCAATTACGTGGCGCTGTTAATGCTAGCTTGCTTTTTGATTCTTGTCAGCTTGGTAAAATTATTACAATCCAACCAAGGCTATTAAGCGCTGACGAAAAACTAGATCGTTGGGGTAGGTTATGGGGACAGCTAAATATCTATTGAAATATTTATACTGGAACTAAGAATGAGTATGGAGATTGATGGACTGATTTTAAAAGGGCAGAGGAGCAGGATATTACTATTGGAAAGAATTTTAGGTTATGATAAATAATAAATGAAATGCAGGTAAAGGATTATAAGTATGTTTTCAATGGATGAATGGAAAGTCAAAGGGCAAACGTTTAAATTTAAAAATAACGAGATTTTCTATACCGATGAAGGTCAAGGTCCTGTGATCTTATGCATTCATGGTTACCCCTCGTCATCATGGGACTGGAATAAAGCTTGGACAGAGCTAACAAAAAACCATCGAGTGATAGCATTAGATATGCTCGGCTTTGGTTTTTCTAGCAAGCCTAAAGATCACCAGTACAGCATTAACGAACAAGCCGATATTCATATCGAGTTACTAAAATTTCTAGGTGTTAAATCTTGCCATGTATTTGCTCATGATTTCGGTATATTTGTAGGGCAAGAGTTAGTCGCTAGACATGATAATACTGAATTGCAGGGTTTAAACATTAATTCACTCTGTGCGATGAGTGGGTCGATTTTTCCTGAATTATATAATCCTAGGCTTATTCAGCGTTTGTTATTAAGCCCAATCGGTTGGCTCGTTGAAAAGCTACTTTCCGAGAATAAATTTCATAACAGTTTGTCGTCGGTATTTGGGGTGAATACTCAGCCTACATTAGAGGAACTAAAATCTTACTGGGCATTATTGCAATGCAACTCAGGTGATAAAATAATTGGAAAACTGCTTTTTTATATTCGCGATAGGAAGGTGCAAGGTCAGCGTTGGGTAGACGCATGGCAGGATACCAAGTTGCCTATCCAGATGATTATTGGTTTAGCAGATCCCATGTATGGTGGTGACAGCATTGAACGCTATAAAGCTCTGACTAAACAGAAGCGACTGATATGCCTTGATAATATAGGGCACTTCCCTCAAGTTGAGGGTTCCGCAGAAGTAGTGACTGCTTATCTGGGCTTTATAAAAGAGTTTGAGTCTACTGGTTATACAATAGCAGAAGAAATATCTTGAAACTGAAACAAGCAAGAATTGAAGATTTCGAACTGATTTTTGAAATTTTGCATGAGAATGCTAAGTGGCTTAAGAAGCGAGCGATCGTTCAATGGCCACTGGATTGGCTTGATTCTAAAAGAGACGAAATCAAAGACTCCGTTGAGCAAGGATGCTTTTATACTGTTGAATGTGATTCTGAAAATTATAATGAAGTGGCCGCTATCGTTGAGTTAAAATCGGGCCCAGAAGATATCTGGGAAGGTGATGATTGCGAGGCTTTATATATTCATAAACTAGCGATTCGTAGAAAGTATGAGAGCCAGGGGCTTGGCCTTCAAGTACTTGGTTTGATAAAAGAGCGAGCGATTAAAAGTAATATGAAATATTTACGCTTAGACTGTGTGGCTCATAATTTAGCATTACGACAATACTATGAGGGGAATGACTTTAAATTAGTAGCAGAAGTTACTATGCCTGAAGTAGTTTTTGCCCTGTATGAATTAGCCATAAATATTTAATGTTTATCATAAAAACTCTAAGTCGAAAAAAGACTATCGAAAGTATTAATTATTCTCTGGCGCAGCCATGAGTGAGCTGGATCATCATTATCATGTTGGTGCCATACCAAATATAGCGTCACAGGGTCGCTATCGAAAGGAAGTGATGCATGGCTGAGACCACTCATCGAGCCGTATTTCATTATGCTGAGCTGTGTTGTAATAAGGCTGCTGCCTTTGATGAATGATGACACAGAACCAAAATTAGGAACTGTAATGCAAGGAGGATTTAGAGTAGATCTGTCAAGTGACGACAAGACCATCATTGATGACTCCTTTTCACCAAACTTCACTTCAACGTATTCGCTATTTATAAACTCTTCTTTAGTTTTTGGTGGCGTTCGATAATCAGAGTCATAGAAACATACCATCTTGGTCTCTAGTAATGGCTTTATTACAAACTCGCTTCCTGTTGGTGGTGCTGGAGTAATTAATAGCTGGCAGCGAGAGGTTCGAGCACGCGCAGGGTTGGCGCTAGGGACACCTGAGGGAGTGAAGTTGAATTTTATATTTACTCCTTCCTTACGAAGTTGTTTCAGGAGCTTTGGAAAAATAAACATTACAGGAAAGTCATTCGCAGCTATCGTAAATTCCATTTCTTTTTCAATAGGATCAAACTCATCGCGATACGTTAGAGATTTAAGCTCATTTAAAATCTTTTTAATAGGTTGTTCTAAGGATTTTCCTTTTTTTGTAGGGGCAATACCACGACCGTCACGAACAAAAAGTGGGTCATCAAATGCAATTCTAAGTTTATCGAGAGTGTGACTAATGGCCGATTGGCTTAGGTTTAATTTTAGTGCAGCTTTGGATACCGAATTTTCTTCCAGTACTGCTAAAAACGTTTTAAGAGCATTGCCATCAAGACCTAAATAATCGATTTTTTTCATATGTGCCATTAGTTAATGCCTGTTTTTCAATATTAGAACGCTATGTAGAATAGTAATCAAGTAAATTAAACTCTTTAGGTCACGCTAGGTTTGCAGGCATAAACTCTATTATCAAAATAAGAGAAAGAGAATAATACGACTGAAGCATGCGTTACATCAATAAAGTATCAGGTTGTTGTGGATTTTTTCATTATTTGTTGGATTTACGTGCCTTCAGATAGGCCAGCATTCAGAAAGAAATATATAATTAATATGATGGTAGAGAAGAGAGTATCAGTTAGTCGTGTTAGCTGATTATTCGGGTTGATTATAAAAGGAGAGGAGTGAAGATGTTAAAAAATAGGATTTTACGAAGTGCTGCGATTATTGTAAGTATGGCAGGGATTCTTAATCAGCCAGTACTTGCTGCTGAAACTGTACTTGTTAATGTAGATAACTTTGTGCGTGCAGAAACAGCGGGAATGTTTGATCGAACGCTTTCTTTGGTTGACGGGAAAGTGAATAAAATTTTTCATTATCGACAGCCTATGCCGTTAGACAAACAAAGCGTTATTCGCAGCAATCGCGATACACTTTATAGTGGTGCTGTTGTTGATATTAGCAAGGGTGCTACTTTGACAATTCCAGAAACTAACGGTCGTTATGTTTCGGTGATGACTGTGAATGAAGATCACTACATTAATAAAATGTTTAATGGTCCTGGCACTTATAAGCTGACTATGGAAGATTTCGATACACCTTATGTTTCGGTCACGATACGAACTCTTGTAAATGCATCCGATCCTGAAGATGTAAAAAAGGTCAGAGCTCTTCAGGATGGCATCAGCATTAAAGCGGAATCAGCCAAGCCTTACACTCACCCAAATTATGACCAGGCCAGCTATAAGGCGACTTATGATTCGGTGATTGAGTTAAGTAAAGGTCTATCAGATACTCGTAGAATGTTTGGTAAAAAAGAAGATTTAGGTGAAGTTCGCCACCTTTTAGGCACGGCAATGGGCTGGGGTGGATTACCAGAATCTGAAGCTTCTTATCTTACGATTACACCTAACCTTCCTGTTGGTGCCTATCAGCTGACGGTTAAAAATGTGCCCGTTGATGCTTTTTGGTCAATTAGCGTATACAACAAAGATGGTTACTTTCAAGAAAATGAGTACAACTCATACAGCGTAAATAATGTTACGGGTACACCCAATAAAGATGGTTCTTATACTGTTAATTTTGGAGGTGATCCAAAAAGCGTGAATTACCTTCATCTTTCTGAAGGTTGGAACTATACCGTTCGATTCTACCAGCCTCGTAAAGAAATCATTGAAGAAACATGGACTTTTCCACAAGTAAAAAAAGTTAAGTAAGTTTCAGTAGATATTCGATGAAAGGAAAGAGTTATGAGTGCAACTAAAATTATTTACCCTATAGTCCTGACGTTATTGGCGCAGACATTTACTTCTTCAGTATTAGCTCAAGATGCATCGAAACCGAAATATGCAGCTGACGTTCCTGAGTTTTTACTGACTCCTGATAAAGTAGAGACCGAGTTACTTGGGGATCTCGAGTTTTTTGATGGAATGCCGAGTGACTCAACTGTTCAAAAGACCTTTGAATTTCTTGATCTGTCACGTGGAGTTGAGGCATTTCTTAGCGGCATGCCTGCGGCTTCCATCTATGCGATGCTTGAAGGCTTGAAGCAGGCAGGTTTAGAGCCAGGTGATTTGGCGGTTTGGGCAGACTTACTGGATGCCCGCGGGTTATTGTTAACTGCGCAATCAACCACTCCGTATGCCTTTGCTGAGATCGATTTGAAAAATGGTCCTGTAGTGGTGGAAGTTCCTCCAGCAGTCTTAGGAACTTTAGATGATGCTTATTTCCGTTTTGTTACCGATGTAGGTCTAACGGGGCCAGATAGAGGAAAGGGTGGGAAATATTTATTTGTAGGCCCTGACTATGAAGGTGATATTCCGGAAGGTTACTTTGTCGCCAAATCGACGACTTACCGTCACTGGTTGTTAATGCGTGTATTTGTGAAAGGTGGCGATTTGAAGGCATCTACAAGAGGCCTAAGAGAATCGTTCCGAGCTTATCCTCTAGCACAGGCGAACAATCCTCCCAAGCAAAAAATATTTAATCTTTCTGGTAAGCAGATCAATACGATTCATGCAAATGATGAGCATTTTTATAAGGAGCTTAACGCGGTTGTCCAATATGAACCTGCTGATGCCTTTAACCCCGATCTCGTTGGGCTATTTGCGTCTATCGGCATTAAAAAAGGTAAGCCTTTTGCCCCCGATGCACGAATGAAGAAAATTCTGAAAGATGCGGCTGCAATCGGTAACGCGACAGCAAGATCAATCACGTTTGATCCGCGTAAGAAAGCAGCCTATTTTTATCCAGATCGTCAGTGGTATACCTCCTTCTCGGGCGGGCATGACTTTATGGATAACGGTGAATTAGTTTTAGATGATCGCATTATGTTTCATTATGCTGCGACGGGTATTACTCCGGCAATGGCGACGCCTAAGGTTGGCACAGGATCAGCTTATGCAGCGACGGTAAAAGACTCGGAAGGCAACTATCTTGATGGTGGTAAGACTTATAAGGTAACGCTGCCAGCGCCAATCCCAGCTAATAACTTTTGGTCTTTCATGGTGTATTCAGGTCAGCACCGTTCAATGCTAGAAACCGATCAAAAATCAGCAGGGCTAGATAGTAATGTGCCAGCGGTTAAAGCCAATAAAGATGGATCGTATACCATTTGGTTCGGTCCTGAAGCTCCAAGAGGTAAAGAAGGTAACTGGATTCAAACGATGCCAGGAAAAAGCAATCTTACAATTATGCGCCTATATGGGCCATTAGAACCTTGGTTTGATAAAACCTGGAAACCTGGTGATTTCGAGCTCGTTGATTAGTTATTTTATGTTCAAGGCTTAATGGCTGATACTTAATAATATCAGCTATTAAGTCTATTCTCTGATAATCAGAAATACTACTGCCACTCTGTTCGTTGACTTTATATTATGATGCCTGCCTGCAAATATATTCTTGCTGTTTCTACTTTATGTTTTGTGTATTCATCACAAGCAAAACCTGTTGATTTAAGCTATCAAGAGCTGGATGTCTCTTCATCGTGGTACCGCTATCAATTAGCCGATGCTGGTAATATGGCTGATGCTGAAGAGGGTATGATTGATGCTGAAGTATCTATTTCATTGCCTAAAGATATTAATAAATCTCCTTATCGCATTACCTTATTCAGCCCAGAAGAGGGTGAAGATGGTGAGCGCCTGTTTGAACAAACGATGTTGATTCTGGCTTTAGCGCCTACTCTTGCCTATACCATGACATTCTTACCAGAAGATATTACTGGCTGGGATGGTGATAATGACGAGACTATGGGTGAAAAATGGAGAAAGAGCGTTTCTGGTGGGCCTGTATGGGATGATGATGATTGGTATATTAATTATATTGGCCATCCTTATTTCGGCGGTGTTTATTACCAGGTAGCGCGTAAGTCGGGCTATAACCAATGGAATAGTTTTACCTACAGCGCTTTGATGTCTACCTTCTATTGGGAATACGGTGTAGAAGCTGTTTTTGAAAGGCCATCCATTCAAGATATTGTGGTGACCCCAGTATTAGGTTGGGTTTATGGCGAATGGGCGCATCAGAAAGAAAAAGAAATTCGCGCTGATGGTGGCCGCGCACTTGGTTCAACGTTCTGGGGTAGTACGGCATTATTTTTCTTAGATCCCGTTGATAATATTGCGATCGGTTTGAATAAGGTATTCGGCAAGAGCTTTATTAAAACCGGTAGCATGACGGTTACTCAGTCACCTATGGATAGAGAGGTTATTGCCCAGAATGACCTGAAGGATTATTGGGGCATCAAAATACAGTTGCTCACCCATTAATTTTTGAACCTGATCATTTGCAAGCGTTGTACTATTTATGAATATTTTTAAAGTTAAACAAGTCTGCCTAATCGCATTTAGTTTCGTATTGCTAGCTATAACGACAGTAAAAAGCTCAGCCGAAGAAGAGCTAACTTACGATATTGTTGAGTTTTCTCTGAATACGGGTTACTTCGATTACGCTGAAGGGCGGGACTTTGATAACTCTGCATTTATTGGCTGGGGTCTAGGGCTGCAGTTAACTGAAAACTGGCGTACGCTATTAAATTACAGTGAACTGAATAATAAAGATTTGGACGATGGCGATGAACTATACATTCAAAAGTATCAGGGTGATGTGGTTTATACCTTTAATACTCAAGGCACTTGGCGCCCTTATATTGTTGGCTCGGTTGGTGACTTAGATACCCGAGTTAATGGCGAGCATAAATATCGAAAGAAAATTGGCCAGGTTGGTCTTGGTGCAGGCTTAACTTATGCCATTTCAGCTAACTGGTTTGTACACTCTGAGTTCCATGGTTATTATTCGAACCCAGACGCCAATATTGACCTAGAAAGTAAGATTATGATTGCTTATCGTTTTGGTGATGGCGAAGGCTAAATTGATTATGAAAACATATATGAAAATTTTATTAGCCAGTTTAATAATCGTTACCTACCCAATAGCAGTAATGGCAGAAGATGATATAAAAGATAGCACTGCAGATGAATCCTCATCTCCTTGGTTGGCGACGCCATTAATAAGCAGTGATCCTAAACTTAAAACTTCAATCGGTGCCATGCTTGCTTACATGCACAATTTTGATGATGAATCGCCTGTTTCTATGTTTGGTCTTATGGGAAACTACTCTAGTAGCGATTCATACACGGCGGGTGTATTTGGTAATACTTATTTTAATGAAGATCAGCAGCGCTTAATGATTGTTTCTGTTGTCGGAAATATTAATAATGACTACAGCTATCCTATTGATAACGGCCAAGAAGTTGCTGTTAAAACAACCGATAAAATCCATATGACATTTTTACGATTCTCGCAGAGAGTACTAGGTGATTGGTTTATCGGTGCTCAAATTGTTGATAGTAATTATAATATTGATGGGCGTGATGAAATTTCTGAAAGTATCCTTGATTATTTCAATTTGCACGGTTTTAATTCATCAGGTATAGGCTTATTAGCTAATTATGACAGTCGTGATAATCAACAGTCGGCCAGTAGTGGTAGAAGATTTATGTTACATAATTTTTCTTTCAGAGAAGCGTTTGGTGCAATTGATAGCTTTGATGCTTACATGCTTGATTACAGTGAATATTTTTCTCATGGTAGAGGTCATGTCGCAGCAGTGCGTGTAAAGGGGCGCTGGACGGTTGATGCTCCAAGTTCTAGTTACTCTTCTATAGAGTTACGTGGATATATTCGAGGGCAATATCTTGCAGAGCATGCAACACTAATTGAAATTGATGAACGTTATGCAATTAACGATACTTGGGGGCTAACCGCATTTACAGGTATGGCGTGTTTATACGGAAAAGATTTACAAGGCAATAATACTAGTTGTGGAAATACTGATAATATTTATCCTGCCCTAGGTGTTGGTGCTACTTACGCCATAAAGCCAGAAGAAAAAATGGTTGTTAGATCTGATCTTGCTGTTGGTAAAGGGAATAACTACGGCTTTTATTTGAATTTTGGTCAGCCATTTTAGTGCTAAATTTTATTGGTTAATCTGCTAGTTTATTGAGCAGTAGTAAGCTTGACCTAAAATATTATCGATAAACCTGCATTTCTCTATAGATTCGAAATCAGCATAAAGCCTACAGTATCATCGCTTTCACTAATATTATCTATCTCTAGTGTGCTACAGTCAGTCAGTCAGTGAGTGAAAGTGTGAGAATACTAGTAACGAAATTATTCATTTTATGCCTTTAAATAATTGATTGTAGTAATGAAGTTATAGAACAATACGGTTAAATTATCATTTTTCTACATGGCTAAAGTACTACATATTTTGATTATCTTAACGTAGGAATGTAAAGAATAAAGAAAAATTAAAGTCGCTATAAGTCCTTAACCTATTTGTCATAGTTCCTATCTAGCATCTTTTTCAAGATAATAAAATGGACAGGAATCTCATGCAAACCCCTAATAGTTCTTTTCTAAAAATAGCTTTGTATTCGTCACTTATTTTCGGACTTACTGCCTGTGGTGGTAGTAGTAAATCAAAGTACTCAGTTCAAGCACCTACGGTTAAAAACCCCGTTAGTATTCCTGACGCTACTCCAGAAGTTATTCCAGCAGAAAAGCCTAGTCAGATTGTTCTGCGAGTATTGGAAACAACAGATCTTCACGCCAATATCATGAATTATAATTATTATCGTGGAACTGCTGATGACTCAGTCGGCTTAGTAAAAACAGCGACATTAATTGAAGCGGCTCGTGCTGAGGTGAAAAACAGCGTTCTGGTCGATAATGGTGATTTGTTGCAAGGCAGCCCGCTGGGTGATTATGTCGCCAAGGTAAAAGGCCTAGAAGAAAATGAAGTTCATCCAATTTATAAAGCAATGAACTTACTTGATTATGATGCGGCGAATATTGGTAACCATGAGTTTAATTTTGGCCTGCCGTTTTTAAAGCAAGCAATCGACGATACGAACTTCCCATATACTTCGGCGAATGTTTTCTTTGATGATCATGATACTGACGATACCAACGACATTCCTTATTTCAAACCGTACCTTTTACAAGAAAAAAATGTATTAGATGTCGATGGAAAAGCTCATCAGCTAATCATAGGTTATATCGGCTTTGTGCCGCCGCAGGTTATGCAGTGGGATAAAAATAATCTGGAAACTCGGGTAAAAGCCAAAGATATTATCGATATGGCGAAGCACTATGTGCCGATGATGAAAGCGGAGGGGGCGGATATTATTATTGCCATTCCTCATTCGGGTCTGGTGACTAGCGAGCGCCAAGGTGGGGATGAAAATGCAAGTTATTATTTATCACAGGTTGAGGGTATCGATGCGATTATGTTTGGCCATGCACATCGTAACTTTCCAGGCCACAGCAGCTACGATGATTTAGAGGGGGTGGATAATGTAAAAGGTATTATCAACGGCGTAGCCGCAGTGATGCCAGGCTATTGGGGTAAGTATTTAGGTTATATCGATTTAACATTAACCAAAAGTGTTGATGACGAGTGGTCGGTTACCGATAGCGTTTCTATTCTTAAGGCCATTTCTCAGTCGAATCCTGACCGTTCAGTGACTTCGTTAGTTGACTCGCATGCGGGAATTACAGAAGCCGTTCAGCATGATCATGAACTGGTGAATGCGTGGGTCAGTGCGCCTTTCGCGAAAATATCACAGCCGATTAATAGCTTCTTTGCTTTGGTGCAAGATGATCCGTCTATTCAAGTAGTGACTGATGCCCAGGCTTGGTACGTAGAAAAAATTGTTAAGGGAACCGAGCTAGAGGGTTTACCAATATTGTCGGTCGGTGCGCCGTTTAGAGCCGGTCGCGGTGGTGCTGATGACTTTACCGACTTATCGGCGGGTGACGTGTCCTATGGCAATGTCGCCGATTTGTATATCTACCCGAATACCTTGAAAGTTTTGCAGCTAAATGGAGAAGAAGTTAAGCAGTGGTTAGAAATGTCAGCTGGGCAGTTCAATACTATTGTTGCAGGCAGCGAAGGTGTTGAACTTATTAATCTAGATTTTCCAAGTTACAACTTTGATGTGATTGATGGTATTGAATATCAAATTGATGTGAGCCAAGCACCGCGTTACGACAAATCGGGTAACTTGATTGATGCTAATAATAGCCGCATTAAAAATATCACTTATCAAGGTGAAGCCATTAATCTCGAACAAGAGTTCTTAGTGGTTTCCAATAATTATCGAGCCGCAGGTGGCGGTAACTTTCCGGGTATTAGCAGCGATAAAATAGTCATTGATGCCCCAGATGAGAATCGTCAAACCGTCGCCGATTATTTGATTTATCGCACTGAAGAGAATCCAGATGTTGGCTTTGATCCATCTGCAGATAATAACTGGTCGTTTGCGCCGTTAACGAATACTCGAGTGCTATTTAACGGTTCTAGTAAAGATGCGGCTATCACTTTTTCTGAGCAGACCCCATCGATTGAATACTTAGAAATGAATGACGATGGCTATGGGGTATATCAACTATCCCTGTGAGTTAGACATATCGCTAAAGCCTTTAGGCCTGTCGTTGGCGGTGAATTAAAAAAATAAACTTTCATACAAAGGATTTTTCAATGACTGTTAAAAAGAATTTACTGACCACGATAGGATTAGGCTTTATTAGCCTGAGTCACTTATCTTACGCTGCTGATTATCAATGGAATGCCAATGTTCCGGTTAAGCAGCCTTCGGCGCAAACCAGTAACGGTAAAACGGTGCTATTTGATGTGTCGCACGGTGGCACGGAAGGTAATGCCGATTGGGTAATCGATGGCGGCTTTTCAGACTTTGCTGATGCACTTGTTTTAGAAGGTTATCGAGTAGAAGAGTACCGTGGTATTGATTTGAATAACGATGGTTTAATTCGTTATGCCGATGATCTTAATACCCCGAGTAATAGTGCTATCAATGAAGCGATTATTACTTACGCTGCGATTGAGCATGCCGATGTTTTGGTATTAGCGGAAACCAACCGCCCTTTTAAAATTAGTGAATACCAAGCGCTAGAGCAATTTGTAGCAGCGGGTAAAGGTATCTATTTTATTGGTGACCATTATAACGCCGATCGAAATTTAAATACCTGGGATGCTACAGAGGCTTTCAATGGTTATAACCGTTCTACCTTAGCCAAATATAATTATTCGGGTGAGTACGGTGATTTACGTAACCCTGGTAATACTGATGGTTGGTTAGCGCAAAACTTTGGTATCCGCTTTCGTTTTAACGCGCTGGATTATAAAGCAGGCATTAGCGGTATTACTGCCGCAGTTCACGCTGAAGGTATTACTCAAGACGTTCAACCAATTTTGATGGCGGGTGGTGCGACGTTAGCGATTACTGATGCGAGTAAAGCAAAAGGCTTGGTGTATTTATCTGCGCAAGATAATGCTACTGCATGGAACCATGCTATTGATAGTGGTTTGTATTTTGGTGGGCGTGATGAAGGCCCTTATGTGGCGATTGCGAAGTCGGGCTTGGGTAAAGCGGCATTTATTGGTGACTCTTCTCCCGTTGAAGATGCGAGCCCTAAGTATCGCCGCCAGGACAGTGGCTCGACGAAAAAAACCTATCCTGGTTGGACTGATCCTGGTGATGCCGCGACTTTGAGTGTAAATATTATTAATTGGTTAGCGATGCAAGAAAGCTATACCGCATTTGATAATAATAATGGCCATACGGCGGGGGAGCTGACTGCTAATGCAAAAGCGGCTATCGAGATGGATGATCCTGATAACGGTAATCCGTGGAATACTCCTAGCAACGGCTATAACCCTTCTGATCCAGCAACCTTTGCTAATGGCGCCTTTGCTGCTCGCTTATCAGTTAATGGCGATGGCGGCACGCCTACGGATCCTACAGACCCTGCAGATCCAGTCGAGCCAACGACGTCTTTAAGTGTGACAGAAGCGCTAGCGATAACGAACGGTAGCGCTATTCAATTAGTCGGCACTGTGACCGAGGCAGTGAATGGAATTTATGGTTTAAAACTAAGTGATCGACAAGCCCCTGATGATTTTATTTTCATTAAACTGGAAAGCCAGTTTAGAGATGAATTTAATCCTCAGCTAAATCCAGCCATTATTGGTGAAACGATAGTCGTATCAGGTATTAAAAACGATTATATGTCGCAGCCTGGTGTACGTGAAGTTAGCGCGATTGAAATAGTCGCTGGCGTATTAAGCGTTAGCCAAGCATTGGTTGAAGCCAATGGTACGGAGATAATTTTAGAAGGAACTGTGAGTGCTGAATTGAATGGCATTTATGCTTTGCTTTTAAGCGATTCAAACGATGGCAACATCAGCATTAATGTAAAACTAGAAAGCAGCCAGCGAGCACAGTTTAATCCACAATTAAATCCTGATATTTTACAGCACAGTGTTCGTATTACAGGTACTCGTAATGATTACATGTCGCAGCCAGGGGTGCGTGATGTAAGTGAGATTGTTGACCTTGGTTTAGTGGGAAGCTCGACTCCCGATACGGGTAGCTACTTTTCCGTTACTGACGCGCTAGAGAGTGATACTGGCACCGCTATATTAGTTTCTGGTTTCGTGATGAGTTCAGTCAATGGTATTTATGGGTTGATATTAGAAGATGTGAATGACAGTGCTAAACAGATTAATGTTAAGTTGGAATCTGAATTTAGAGAGCAGTTTAACCCGCAACTAAATCCTTCAATAGTGGGTGCTCAGATTGTGGTCTCAGGTAAAAGAGATTCTTATATGGGCCAGCCTGGCATTCGTTATGTGGAAGGTATCGAGCTTGCTAATTAATACGAATTAGATTTCGTACGCTCTAAAGAATAAGGCAGCTGGGTGGCTGTCTTATTTATGATACAAGCCACTTCTGGATTCCATAAGGTATTGCTCTACCTTACCGCTTTTAATCAATTTCTTTAGCCCTTTATTGAATGTTGAAAGTAATACCTCTCCATTCTCTATTTTCTTTGAAATGACTAAATGGTTAGTGAAAGAGGCCACTTCTTTTTGGCTAATGTCTAGCGACTCTATTTGTTCAGCTGTAAGAACTTGCTTCATTATTTCATAGCCTGTATCGCGTTCGGCTATAACTACATCTATACGACCAGCGGCGAGTTTTTTAAAATTACTACTCTCGATACTAGTACGCTCAACCGTGATTAATCCACTGCTTTCTGCTTGCTGAAATTCTTCACCATAAAAATAGCCATTGGTTGCACCGATTATTAGACCCGATAATTCTTTGATTGATGTCCAATTTAAAGGCTTGCTCTTGTTAAAGAATAATACGTGAGTATTTATAATAATAGGGTCGCTGAAGAGTAACTCTTTTGATCTTTCGTCAGTGATTGCCCAAATCGCCGAAGCGTCTGATATGCCATTTATTACGTTGCTGTAAGTGCGCTGCCAAGGAAACCAGCTGTATTCAACCCTGATGCCTTCTAGCGCAAATGACTCGCTTATAATGCGTGCAGCAATACCATGGTGTTTCATACTTTTTGATAGAAATGGCGGCCAATCACCAGTTGATACCTGAACGACCCTATCTTCTGAGCTTGCTGTGTTGGGCAATACGATGGCAAGCGTCATTAGGAGCAGCAACTTTGCTATTCTTATCATTGGTCTAAAGTGTCTTCATGAGTGGGAGGATTCATGTCAGGGTATCCGTTATCAGTAAAGGCTATATAATATTGCGTTCATTAACCATCGACTCTTGCAGCAATAAAATCAAGAAATACTCGCGTTTTAGGGGAAACTAAATCGCGTTTCAAATAGATCGCATAGGTTGAGCTTATCTCTTCATAAGGGCTGAAAAGCTGTTCTGGCATAATATGAATAAGGTCGCCTTTATCTAGCTCACGTTTTATCGCCCATAAAGGCATTAAAGCAATTCCGCTATTATTTAATACTAATTGCTATTGGTAAATTCAACCTTTGCTTAAATCAACATGGAAGTAGGTGGTAAAGATTTTGCGATTGATGGATGGGGTGAAGATAATAAACCGGCCATAGCGTATAGCAGGTTTGATCAGGTATAGATGGATCTTTCTGTAAATTTAATGAATGTATTGAAGGGCACTAATATTGATAATCTGATGATTTATTATTAGTTATTTTATTATTAAAAATATTTCCTAGTTCTTTACTATTATTTTTATGTCTGGAGTAATTAGTTTGTTTGCAAATCGGTTTATTTCTGGCTATTTGGTGTGATATCGAATTTTAGACCCAAAAATCTGACAATACGGAATGTCATCTTATTAGATAAATATGTCTTAGTTATCTTTTAATGATGATTACAAATAACTAAAAAAATACTTGAGTAAAAGGAAAATAATATGCCTGTTATCATCCCTCACACGACTAGTGATTCCTATTTTGATGTTTACAATAATCATATTGCACCAAAATGTACTGGTGGGAATACATTGGAGGCAGCGGATTTTCCATGGGTGAATATTCGTCATGTTTATCTTTCTACTTACCAATCGGGAAGTGGATCTTGGAAACCTGCATTAGCGGATGCTAAGCGTAATGGCGCTCGAAATGTTTATGTTCTTACAGGTCGTCATGGTGACCAATACGGCGGTAAAATCGATACTAGTGGCCATATGGATGCGGTAGAGGTTCAGGCGCGAGATCATTATGAACAGGATTTTCATCTTGCCAAGCAACTTACTTCAAGCCAGTGTAAGGTCACGGTAATTGATGTTGGTAGTGATAAAAAATACAATTCAATTCAAGGTTTGAAAGCGCTTATCGACAAGCTTTCTCGTACGGGGTATGTGATTTGCGCTTGGTGTTTTTCGTTGTTAGCAATGTATTGGTATACCCAAGCATTGGATACTACGAAGTTGCAAAATATGGTGGTGGAAAAGATGAATGCATCTATTACATCAATCATTAGTGATAAGTGGTCTTGGGTACACTAACTATTCAGACCAATACCAGCTCACAATGTTATAGCGATATTCATCGCTGCATTGTGAGTTTAACTTTTCTACCCAGTGTTCTGATCCGTTTGAAAAAGGATCAAATAAAACACAGCGGTTGTATAAGGGCGCAATGCGAGTCGGGTTTTTTTCATTGCCGCTAAATACTAGTTCACCCCCTGCATTTATATTCCAGTCTTTATTAAGATACAGCAACATACATACTTCTCTGCCTGGTGAATCGTCAGCATGTTGTTCAACAAAATCGGCAGTGCCTAAGCGAAAATAATTGCTATTGATTTCGGGATCGCCGACATTGATATCGGTAATTTTCACATTAAAAATACGTGATAATAGCGACATAAATTCATCATCACGTAAATAAGATAGAAAGTCTTGCGCGGTGGAAGGGCTGGTAGTGTCGGGCTGCCAAGAATCTCTCTGTACAAAACGTTGTTCGTTGTTAGCTTGCTGCCACTGCTTGTCGTCAACGTATAAAGCGGAGTAGGTATGTCTTTGGGTTTGCCAGTCGTGGGGTTGCTGCAAGATGTTTATTACGGTATCGAGCTTGCTTTGATTAAATAGGTTATCAATCACAATATGGTTGGGGCAGGAGCTTAATAAAGACTGTCGATATGCCGATATAGCAGAATCGCTTATTTTGTCTTCATTCAACCACATTGGTAATTACCTGCTATTTTTATGCTGATTACTTTAAGTAGGATAATACAGGGTTGATCAATAATTCCTATTACTTGTAGTAAATATACCTATATCGGCATAACCTCTTGAAATCAATAAAAAGTAACCTAGCAGGAACGTTCAATGACCAAGAAAATTGTAAAATTTGAGTACGAGAAAGAAACCAAAAACAGTGTTCGCTATAAAGAGGTTCCTGACGAAGGAACAGCTCCTATCGTAGGTTCGTTGTATGTTCAGAAATGGTTTGCAGGTAATAGTAAAACAATTGAGGTTACGATAGACAAGAAAGACTAGTGACTTGTTTTTTGCGGCTGGTTTCTCGTCGCTTGTTTTATAGGGGGGAAATCACATAAAATAGCATCATACAAAATGGCAATTTGCCTCAGCATTAGGTGGAAGAATTGAGCGAAGATAACGAATCACATTTAGTTCCTGGTCGAGAATGTGGAGAATGTACGGCGTGCTGCGTTTTCCTTCTGATTAAAGATGAAAGCTTTATAAAGCCTGCCGACCAAGCTTGCTCGCACATGGTTGAGAAGGGCGGCTGTAATATCTACTCCGAAAGACCCTCTGTATGCCAAGGCTGGCATTGTGCATGGCGCTTTATGGCGCAGTTAGGTGATGACTGGCGACCTGATCGCTCTGGCATCATGCTGCGCTCAGATGAGAATGGTATTATTTTTCAGCCGATTCGTGAGCCTAAAAAGGTAATGACCAGTGCGCTCGCGATAGAATTAATCGGTGGTGGTATTGCTCAAGGGATACCGCTATCTATGTCGATTCCTACTCGAAAGGGTTTTCTTAGCTATGGTATGTCGCTTAATGAGCCTTTGGAGGCTGCTGTAAAAGCGAGAAGCCTTTCTGCTATTCAAGATAAGATGATTGAATTGATTGAGTTCTCTTCTGCACAAAGCACTGACTTGATTCCTCTTATTGAGACTCACTAATCTACTCGTATACGATTTAAAGGACTAAATTATGACACTTTTACTTTTTATTCACCTTCTAGCCATTGGTATATGGGCAGGCTGTGTTGCAACCGAAGCGGTTTGTGAGATTGGGCAAAAAGATGTACCTTTCAAGAAGAGTTACATTGCACCCTTGCATTGGAATATAGATAAATTTGTTGAAATTCCTGCCATTATTATTGCAGCTATTAGTGGTTTTATTATGCTGGAAAATGCACCTAGCGATCCTATATTATCGTTCAAAATTATCGCTGGTATAGCCGCCGTATGTTTAAATACATTAGCATCATTTTTGGTTTATAAACGTTTGAAATGCTATCAAGCAGATGATGAAGAAGGTTATTTAAAATATAATCTTTTGCATGATCGTATTGGGGTTGGTTGTGTCCTTAGTATTTCGGCAGCAATCGCTCTTGGAGGTTATTATCTTGTGGTATAGCGAACAAGGGTTTAAGAGATAATGCAATCTCCTAGTGATATTCAATTAGTTAAAAACCCACCTTCTTTTTCTCAAGTGGATATGGATAGGGCGATTGTCAGTGATCGCAAAACGTATGACCAAACCATCAAGAAATTAAAGAAACGTCTGTTGGTGGTTCAGCAAGCTTATTACCACCAAAATAAACGTATTGTGATTGTTTTTGAAGGTTGGGATGCGAGTGGTAAGGGTGGGGCTATTCGCCAACTGACTGAAAAATTGGATCCTAGGGGTTTTCAAGTACACCCTATTGCTGCCCCAGAAGCTGATGAGCAAGGTCGACATTATTTATATCGTTTTCAAGCTCGCTTACCCAAGCCAGGACGTATGGCAATTTTTGATCGCTCTTATTATGGCCGAGTTTTAGTTGAGCGGGTTGAAGGCTTGGCTAGTGACTGGCAATGGCAGCGGGCGTATCAAGAGGTGAATGAATTTGAGCGCCAGCTGACTGATGATGGTGTGAAGGTGATTAAAATATTTCTACATATCAGTAAGGAAGAGCAGGGGCGGCGCTTTCTTGAGCGCTTAGAAAACCCATTAAAGCGTTGGAAATTAACCTCTGAAGATATTCGTAATCGGCAGAAGTGGTCTGAATATGAAGTTGCCGCCAGCGATATGTTTAAGCTGACATCAACGACCACCGCGCCCTGGCACCTGATTGCGGGTAATCATAAGTGGTATGCCCGCATTCAGGTGTTAAAAACAATAATAACAGCACTAGAAGAGGGGGTGGATATTACGCCGCCTGAGCTTGATCCTCAGCTTCTCGCTGATGCGATGAAAGAATTTAATTTGGATAACAATTCCTCCGTATTGAAATAACCTTGTATAAGCTCGTCTATAATGTAGTTAGCTTGCTTAGGAGGTTGTTGTGACTATTTCCCCAATTCTATTTATTAGTACACTACTTATGCTGTCCAGCCCTACCTGGGCCATCGATATTAAAGTCAGCGATTCACGTGCAAATAATGTCTATATGGATGCCCTGACTTGGGTTCTAGATAAGTCAGGGGCTGACTATCGTTTAGTTCATACCGATCACTCAATGTCATCTCAGGTAAGAAAAGTCACATTAGTCCAGAGTGGCGAGTTAGATATTATGTACGCAGGGACTACTCGTGAACTGGAGGAGCAGTTACTGCCGATTCGATTTCCTATTACGCGCGGATTAATCGGCAAAAGAGTTTTTATTATTAATAAAAACTATAAATCTGATTATGGCCAAATAAAGTCTCTTGAGGATTTGAAGCTATACTCAGGGATTCTAGGTTTCAAATGGGCTGACAAAGAGGTTCTAGAGGCGGTAGGATTACAGCAAACGGAAGAGATTTATGACGATATATTTGTGAGTCTAAATTCAGGTAGCCGTTATTACTTTCCTCGAGGGATTTTAGAGGCCTATTCTGAATTAATTGATAAAGAAAATATACTGTCAAATTTGGTGGTTGAAGATAACGTATTGTTAGAATACAAATCGGCCGTTTTATTTTTTATTAATCCTAAAAATAAAGAGCTGGAAGCTATCTTAAATGAAGGTTTCAAAAAAGGTTATGCCGATGGCAGTTATAAAAACTTTCTTTATAAGCACCCTTTAATTAAAGGATCGTTTGATAAGGCTAAGCTCGGTCAGCGAGTGGTTGTGGCCATTCCTAATCCATTTTTTCCTGAAAAATCATTAATGATTCCTAGCCAGTATTGGCATGAGTGATGGGGCTTGTGCATTTTTGTACCTTTGAAATAATCGATTAGAACCTGCTGAATTGAATCTTTCATGTTAGGCTGGATGTAATATTCAAACTAAAATAATTTAGGCAGATATCTGCTGCTTTTAGTACTGATATTAGTACGAGAGTTTTATCTTTTACTGCGTATCTAATGTTTTATACTTATACAAATTTTTAAGGGACGTATTGTGATTGTTATATATGGAATTAAAGAAAATCTAACCCCTGTTAAAGCTGATATGTCGAATGTGATTCATGGCTGCATGATAAGTGTATTAGGTATGCCTGAAGATAAGCGTGCACATCGTTTTATTCCGATGGATAAAGAAGATTTCTACTACCCTGGTGGCCGTAGTGATGCTTATACGGTAATTGAAATCAATATGATGGAAGGGCGTAAGAAAGAGACGATTAAAGCGTTGATTAAAGAGTTGTTTTTTCAAATTGAAAAACAATTGAATATAGCACCTGTAGATATTGAGGTTATTGTTAAAGAACAGCCTGCTCATTGTTGGGGTTTTCGTGGTATGACTGGGTGTGAAGCAAGGGATTTAACGTATACCGTTAGTGTTTAAAAGCTGATAAAAAATAAAAATAATAATTTATGGATGAAATATATGAATTTCCCAGAATTTAGTACAGACCGATTAAAGCTCTCTAGGTTAACCAGTGATGATGTTGAAGACATCTTTAAACTTTTCTCTAATGAAAAGGTTATTGAACATTACGATCTTGGTGCTTTAACGCAGCCCTCGCAAGCACTGTCTTTGATTAATTTTTTTGATACCAGGTTTCAGCATAGTACGGGGATGCGTTGGGGAATTCGCCTTAAAGAGTCTAATCGATTAATTGGGACTTGTGGTTTTAATGCTTGGAGTTCGAAAATGAAAAGCGCTGATATTGGTTATGATTTATTGCCCACCTTCTGGGGTTATGGATATGCGACTGAAGCCGTTGCTGAAATTTTAACCGCAGCCTTTTCAGGGTTGTTACCTTGTGGGGTATTGAACCGTATTCAGGCAGATACAATTCCTGGGAATGATGCTTCAGAATCACTTTTGCGAAAACTTGGTTTTAAAGAAGAAGGCTTAAGGCGAGAGAGTGGTTATTGGAAAAATGCCTATCATGACCTTAAATGTTTTGGTTTAATCGGGTCGGAATATGCCAAGCTTAAGGTTACGTCGACTTCTCATTCATAGGAAATCATTAGGAAATATTAAAAAGTACAATGGATAAATATTTAGAGTCATCAGAATATATTGATTGGCAGCAATCAGAGGTATTAGCAAAAGCACTTAGCTTAGCCGAAGGGCTTAAATCTGAGGAGCAGATTGCTCGCGCCTGCTTTGAATTTGTTCGTGATGAGATCAAGCACAGTTGGGATTTTCAGACTAATCCAGTTACCTGCAAGGCGTCTGATGTTTTAAAGTACGGCACTGGCTATTGTTATGCAAAAAGCCATTTGTTAGCTGCACTATTACGAGCAAATAAAATACCGACAGGTCTTTGTTATCAGCGCTTAACGATTGGTGATAAACCACCTTTCTGTTTACATGGGCTGAATGCTGTTTATCTAAAAGATCATGGCTGGTATCGCATAGATGCCCGTGGCAATAAAGAGGGAGTAAGTGTAGAGTTTACCCCTCCTATTGAACAACTGGCTTTTCCTATTGTTAGTGAGGGTGAAAGTGACCTCCCTGAAATTTGGACTGAGCCATTACCTGTAATTGTAGATGTATTGACTCAATACACAGATTTTCAAGATGTGGCGAATAATTTGCCAGATATATTGCTGTATAAAAAATAACTAACTGCTTTAAAGGCTAATAAGCCAGAGTGAATCGCTGCTTAGGGAAGTTACTTTGTTCGGCTTCGTCAATCATTGCAATAGCAAGGTCCTCGTAAGATATTTTTGACTGTCCTTTCTGGTCAACTAATAAATCGTCTTTTCCTAAGCGGAATTTGGCGGTTCTTTCTCCGGGTAATAACATCGCCGGTGGGCTTAAGTAAGTCCACTGGGTTTCTGTAGCCGCTTTATAAAGGTTGTATTGATCGACGCAAGCAACTGCAATATCACGCCAAGCCGGTGAAACATAACGAATATCATCGACGACTAAGGTGTCTTCTTTATCCGCAACATTTAGGCTGCCTGCACCACCAACAGCGATTAAGCGAACTTTAGTTTGCGCAAGACCCGCAAGCAATGATTGGCTAATAGTGATTAGGTCTCTTTCTTTTCCTTCTGCTGGTCGAGTCGCAGCGATGACTAGATCTTGGCCTTCACTTAGTTTGATGACATCTTCTATGTGGCTGGCATCTCCTTGGCGTTTGTTTGCAGCGTTTGGTAATTGTTCAAAGCGTACCTCACTTCTAACGACAGCAGTAACTTCGTGGCCTCTTGATAGAGCTTCAGCCACTATTTTACTACCTGCACTGCCAGCAGCACCAAATACAGTAATACGCATATCATTTATCCTTTGTCACATTGATTGGTTGTTAACTTGTCTGGATTCCAGTCTATGCCGATCATGAGGTCGATCAATTAACTTAGGTTTAGTCACTGGAACTAAAATAGTTACCGCACTAAACCTAGGTTTATTACAACGGTAAGAGGTTCGGTTATAGTGAGCAGCGTAGAGTATTAAGGGAAGATAGAAATGACCAACAACTTATCAATTCAACACATGGCCACGGCGTATTTAGCTGACTTAGGGTTAACAGCCACAGCAGATATTGAGTTCCTAAGAGAATTGCAAAGTAAGCACATCGCTCGCTATAGCTTTAATAGTTTAGCCGTTGTTTTAGGCCAGGATATCTCGTTAGAGATAGAGGCTATCTTTTCAAAAATAGTCGAGAAGCAGCGAGGCGGTTATTGCTTCGAACATAATAAACTGGTGCTAAGTGTACTAGGGGAGCTTGGCTTTGACGCTAGGCTATTAATGGCTAAAGTGATTTATAACCGAGATGTTGATGTTGCTAGAACTCATCGTATAACGTTGCTCAATTTAGACGGCGATGATTATATTGTTGATACTGGTTTTGGCCACTTTGGCGCTCGTTTTCCCGTTAAACTGCAACTTGGCTTAGAGCAAGATCAAGGGGATGCTGTTTATCGTATAATTCAGAATTCACACAATGATTATTGCTATCAAGTATTTAAAGACGAAGCTTTCTTTACTTTATATACATTTAATTTATATCAGTACAGCGAAGCGGAATGTTTACCTGCACACTTTTATTCACATAAAAGTCCTGATGCGGCTTTCGTGAATAATTTGGTGGTATGTCGTAAGTTTTATAATGATATCTTATCGTTACGAAATGGTGATTTTTTTCGTATCAGTAACAACGAAACCGTGACCACGGTTATTACCAGTGCCAAGCAATTGCATATAATATTGACTGAGACTTTCGAGCTGGATTTAGATTCTGCCATTGCTGATTTTTTATTCTCTAAGTTTATTTCAAAAGATTTGGTTTAGGCGTAGTAGTATGAAGTGGCTGCTATCCAATAATGTGCTGCAATCCAATAATGTGCTGCTATTGCTCTGGGTTAGTCTAATGGCTTCCTCGTTTGTGGTATCCGCTGACTTAATACCTTACGCTAACTCGATTACGAGTACGGGGTTACGGTTTATCTTAGCCAGTATCATGATGATTCCACTGGTTGCCATGAATTACACGCCTATGGCTAATAGCAAGATCTATCTTCATTACGGATTGATTAGCTTATTTCTGGTGTTATTTTTTATTGGCTTATTCGAAGCGTTGAAGACGACAACGGCAATGAGAACGTCGGTGATTTATACTTTAGTTCCGCTGATCAGCATTGTAGTTACCTTTGTACTATTAAAAACAAAAACATCAAAAATCAAGTTGTTAGGATTTGTCTTAGGAAGCGCAGGGGCCATTTTAGTTTTATTGGCTTTTAATCAGGATAATATTGAGTTTTTTAGCTGGTATAGCGGTGATAGTATATTTGTTGTGGCTTGCTTCTGTTTGTCGATACATGTGGTATTGGTTAAAAAATGGGGGGCTGATGTGCCACCCATACAAGGTTCTTTTTATATTATGGTATTAGGCGGTTTGATGTTATTGCCTTTTATGGCTGTATTTGGGGAGCTTGATCAAGTCGCTTGGCAGGTCTCTGAATTCTGGGGCATACTGCTATATCTGACTGTGTTTACCACAATGGCTACCTTCTTCTTACAGCAGCGCTTGGTACAGAAGGTCGGACCTAACCAACTATTAGCCTTTACCTATTTAATTCCAATTTTAGTGGTTATACCTGAAGGTTGGTCTGCCATTGCGCATCTAAAAGAGAGTATGTCAGAGAGTGTATCTGGCATATTAATAACGCTTCTGGCATTGTATCTAATCTCTAAAGAGCAGAAATCTATTCCGTGAATATACAGAATCAATTACAAGACTTTGTCGCCTATTTTAGTGGTAATAATACTACGATCGAGGCAGGCGATTTTTCTAAGTTTGGCTTAAAAGGCGAGTTAAAACATTATAAAGCTGGCCAGCTTATGATTGAGCAAGGTCAGCTTGCACCGAAACTCTATTTTTTATTAAAGGGCTATGTACGCTATTTAAGCCTGTCGGAAGATGGCAAAGAGTTTACCCAGTCATTCGCCAGTGCCCCCGGCATCGCTGGTTCGACTCGCTCCATGAGCCGACAAACGAAGGCACTGTTCAGCATTGAAGTATTGGATGATGTTTTATGCCTAGAGTTTGATTGGTTAACCTTCTTTGATGTAATGAAAGATAAACCTGGGTTTTTAATGGCTTATAATTCATTATTGGAAAGTCTCTTTATTAAAAAAGAAGAAAGAGAATATGCGTTTGTTCAACAAACTGCGGAGCAGCGTTATTTAAAATTCTTAGAAGAAAATTGCCAGTTGCGGGATAAATTACCGTTAAAAATGATCGCCTCGCATATTGGTATTACACCGATAGCCCTTAGTCGCATTCGGAAAAAACTGAAATGATAATTAGTAACTGTTGAATTATGATTAAATTATTTTTGGCAATCGCAACAGGGCGCAGCCATTACGCGACTCTATTTTTAGTCATCTTTATGTTTGTAGCTCCAGCTTCCATGTTTACCGAAATTGATTGGTTAGATACTTTGGGCTGGTCGATGACTATTATCTTGGGCGTATTTATATTCATCACCGGCATTGTTAGTGTTCAAGAGGGGCGAGAAAGTTATAGTTGGCCACAGGCTGATGCCAAGCTGAAGAGTGCGAGTCTTACCTACCATTCTGGAAGTAAAGGTGGAATGACGTATGCGCCGAAGATAGCATGTTCATTTATGGTTAATGGCCAAGAATATAAAGGCACTGAATACAATTTTAGCGCAAGCTATACGTCGAAAGAAAAAGCTCAGAAAAAAGTGACTGAAGTAAAAAGTATGCAGCCTTTACTCGTGCATTATAAACCCACTGACCCTAGCATTAATGTTATTCATCCTGGCGTTCACTTTGTAGCCTTTATACGCTTAATAGTCGGAGCGGGAGGCATTGCCATTCCTATTATGAGTTTGTTGGGCTACATCCAATATTAAGCCAAACATTTTCACCATAACCGCACAAACTTTGAGTCTTTTATATTAACGCCCTTTTCACTATGATTAATCTCATTAATCATTCTATCAGGTGAAAAAATGACGGGTTATTTTTTGCAAGCGTTTATCTACTTAGCGGCCGCCGTCATTATGGTGCCGTTAGCCAAGCGTTTAGGCTTAGGATCGGTATTAGGTTATCTGATTGCGGGTGTCTTGATAGGGCCTGTATTTGGTTTGGTTGGTAGTGAAACGACTACAATTCAACATTTTGCTGAGTTTGGTGTGGTGATGATGTTGTTCCTGGTGGGAATGGAGTTAGAGCCAAAAGTTCTGTGGGATATGCGTAATCGTCTAGTAGGCTTAGGTGGCTTACAGGTTAGTTTAACGACAGTAGCGATTGCTGGTATCGCTTTGGCTTTCGGTCAGGATTTTGGCATCGCGTTAACCATAGGTTTGATATTTTCTCTTTCCTCCACGGCGATTGTATTGCAGACCTTTAGCGAGAAGGCGTTGAATAAAACCGACGGTGCACGTAATGCTTTTAGTGTTTTACTATTTCAAGATATCGCCGTGATTCCGATGCTGGCCTTTATTCCTATGCTGGCAATTCCTGAATTAGTGGAACAAAGTAAGGCCTTAGCCAGTAGTGCGCAGCATCATGAAAGTTATTCTTTGGTTGCTCATTTACCCGGTTGGGCTTATGGCTTAGTGGTGATCGCAGCAATCGCTTTTGTTATTGTCGGCGGGCACTTTCTATCACGGCCACTGTTTCGTTATATTGCCGCTTCCGGTTTACGTGAGATGTTTACCACCACCGCATTATTATTAGTGATCGGTATTGCTGCCTTGATGAGCCTAGTAGGTTTAAGCCCAGCACTGGGTACGTTTTTAGCGGGTGTAGTATTGGCGAATAGTGAATTTAGGCATGAGTTAGAAAGTAATATTGAGCCGTTTAAAGGTTTGTTATTAGGACTGTTTTTTATCACGGTAGGTGCGGGTATTAATTTCGCTATCTTATCGGATAATGCGCTATTAGTAGCGGCAATTACTTTGGGTTTAATGTCATTCAAGGCTCTAGTGCTTTATGTATTAGCACGAGTATTTAATATCTCGGGCAGTGACCGTTGGTTATTTGCTTTGAGTCTCGCGCAAGCGGGTGAATTTGGTTTTGTATTATTAAGTTTTGCTCATCAGCAGCATGTATTGCCGACGGAACTTGTTCAGTTATTATCCTTGCCCGTTGCACTGTCGATGTTCTTAACGCCAGGTCTATTTATTCTGTTTGAAAAGGTCATTCTGCCGCGCTTTGCAGAAGCAGAGAATGAGCAGCAAGCGGATGAAATCGATGAGCAGGGCAGTGTGATTATTGCTGGCTCGGGGCGCTTTGGTCAGATTGTAAATCGCTTATTGGTTTCTAATGATATTACCACCACGGTCTTGGATTATCAGGCTTCACGTATTGAATTAATGCGCAGTATTAATATTAAGAGTTATTTTGGTGATGCTACTCAGCCCGACTTATTGCATACCGCGGGCATTGCAGATGCCAAATTATTAGTGGTTGCGATTGATCAGCCAGAGCGTGCTCTCGACTTAGTTCATTATGTGAAGATGACGTACCCTCAGGTGAAAATATTAGCCCGTGCTTTTGATCGTGGCCAAGGTTATGAATTAGAAAAGGCGGGTGCTGATTATGTTATTTCTGAAACCTTTCATTCCGCTCTTGAGATGGGTAAGCAGGCTTTAGTTGATATGGGCATGCACAGCCTTCAAGCTGATCAGCAAAGCCATGTTTTTCTTGAAACCGAAGCTAAGCATAAAGATGATTTGTATCTAGCATGGCTAAAGGCTAAGGATGATGAAGGTCATATTAGCCATGTGCGTGAACTGTTTATGAATCTTGAGTCTGCGCTAAAAGAGGAAATGGATAAAGATCGTGTGGATGCTAGTGCTAAGGGGGAGCGTGATTGGACGCCTAGACCTAGGAACTAATCAGGCGAATTCAAGTCACAAGATTAAATTTTTCTTTATAGAAATCTAAAAAGACACGAACCTTGGCTGGCATTTGCTTTCGGCTAGAATACATAGCAAATGCTTGGTCAACGGCGAGCCCTTTAATATCAATGTGATATTCAGGCATGATTTCTACGAGCTTTATTTCCACTAAATCTTTTTTCTGAAAATTTTCTTGAAGTAATAAATCTGGCACTGCAATTAAACCAATCCCCTGTTTAGCAGCACTGATCATTCCCGAAACCGAGTTCATGGTTAATGTACTCTGCATGGGTATTTCTTGCTGCTCCTCATCTTTGCTAAATATTAGTCTGTCGAATTTATCGTAGGTAATAAAGTTGTGATTGTTTAAATCAGCTAGAGTTTTTGGTTCGCCATGTTTTTTAAAGTAGTTAGGGCTAGCACAGAGTTGAATACTGACCTTACTAAAAGGAATTGCGATGTAAGAGCTATCACTCGCGCGTCCAACTCGTATTACCAAATCTAATCGATCTTCAACCATGTCTTGAATTTGATCACTGCATTGAATTTCCAACTTTATCTCTGGGTAGCGTTGCAGAAATTCGCCAAGATGAGGGACTATTTTTACCTCAGTCCAAGTATGCGGAGCGCTAATTCTCAATAAGCCAGAAGGGGAGTCTTTAAAGCCACTTATGGCTTGGCTGGCTTCGGTAACGGCTCTTTGTATTTCTCGTGCCTTATCATAATAGACTTGGCCTGCCTCCGTGAGGCTCAGGCTGCGAGTTGTACGTTGCAATAGACGCACACCCAGTTGAGCTTCTAAGGCATTGATCTGGCGAGAAACTGAAGGCTGCGATAATCCTAAGCGACGGGCACTTTCAGAAAAGCTACCACTGTCGACTACGCTGATAAAAGTCTGCATTGAGGCGAGTAGGTGTCCGTTTTCCATGGTATAGCTATCCACTTAATTGTGTTATTCATACGCTGAGCGTATGAATACTATGTGATATTTGGCTATTATCAAAGTGCGAGTTTTAAAACATACTGATTCTAGATTTTTATTACTAACAAATTGAGAAAGAGGAATTCTAAATGTCTTTTAATCTAGAGGGAAAAATCGCTTTGGTAACGGGGGCTAATCGTGGCATAGGCGAAGGTTTTGTGCAGACTTTATTAAAAGGCGGAGTGGATAAAATTTATGCTGCTGCCCGTGATATTAAAAACTTAGACACTATCGTTGCGCTTAATCCCAGCATTATCGAAGCGGTGCAATTGGATATAACTAAGCCTGAGCAAATACAAGCATTAGCTTTGCGGATTAAAAATTTGGATATATTGGTTAATAATGCCGGCATCATCGACCCTGCTTTAAGCAGTGCTTTGGATGCAACTGAGTTTGCGCGCCAAGAAATGGAAGTGAATTTATTTGGTCCTATGCAGCTCACGAGTTTGTTAATTCCAACGTTGAGACGATCTAAGCAAGGGGCAATTATTAATATTTCATCCATTGCGGGTATCAGTAACTTTCCTTCTATTGGCACTTATTCAATCAGTAAAGCGGCGATGCACTCTTATTCTGAAGGTTTACGTGCAGATTTGGCTGCAGATGGTATTGCTGTTGTGTGTATTTATCCTGGGCCTACCGATACTCGTATGGCGGAAGGAATGGAGATGGACAAGCCAGCACCAGCATCGGTGTCTGAAATCTCCTTTGCAGGGTTAAATAAAGGCCAGTTTGAAATATTTCCTGATGACTTTGCTAAGCAAATGTATGCAACGTTTTTAGATCAGCCACAAAAGTTAGCGAAAGTATTTGCCGAGATGGGCTAGTGTAATAATATTAGGCAGATTTAGATTCTAATGATTTATGACTGCTTAATTTCTCGTGCTCATCACGTTCTTTATTTTTGCTGAGTAGTTTATGTGATTAAAATTGACAATGTCTGAATGCGAAATATACTGATGCGGTTATTTATTTGCTATTTATAAAAATAATAATTATTCATTAGTATTTTTTTCAGACAGGGATTTTGTCGTGTACTACTTTTCATCTATTTTAATCGTGCTTGTTATTCTGACAAGCTCGAACACCTATGCAGCTGATTTAGAAGTGAATTGCAAGTCGATGGAAGAGGCTGCTTTATCGATTTTAGCAAACCATGCTGATGACAACTTTGCGCATAAACTAATCGAATATTCCAAATCTAATCCTGTAGACAATGATTGCTATCGCTGGCAGCTGGTTATCTTAAATGATTTACGTAAATTATCATTAGAGCCATTAGGCTATCGCGAGTATATATTTAATCGAGTAAAAGTTGCAGATAGTGATTTTCAGTCTGATTTTATGCTGCATGTTTTCCGCTATAGTTTAGCTTCAACTTCGAAAGAACTATCTGAACAAGAATGGCTTACGGTTAAGAATAGCTTACGAGTATCCAGTGAGATGACTGTTCTTTCGGTTATGTTGGGTTTGGTTGCTTCAGCGGCTGAAGATGATGTTGAGCTGCAAAAAAAGATGGCTGATCTATTTTCTATGGCTAAAGGTGGCAAGCTAGCAGAGCCAGAGCTGATTACCTTGAGTCGTGCAGTTGAGCTTTTCCTAACAGTTACTATTGAGCATCGTCCTGATTTATTCACCAGTTATTATAATAAATATTTCTATCTTCTTGATGAAAGTGGCATGAATAATATTGCTGCAGAAGTAATTGCTTCTTTTTATGAAAATCAAAATGAGGTTGGTTTGACGCTTATCGAAACCTTTGTCAAAAATGTCAGTGAAGAACGTGGGGTTGATAAAAAGATGTTCTCTTTATTGTATAAAATACATAAAGAGAAAGAGTTCAGTAAGTTTTATAATCATGTGGTAACCGTTCTGGTAGAGAATAGTCCAGATAAGATTAGAGCTATAATACTTAATGCTAATTTAAATCGCATGAAAAAAGACCTGCTGATTCTGGAATATAAGTTGGATAAGCCAGGGGAGTATCTTGTAGAAAATTACGCGAATCAACTTTTTGATGAGCAAATACGTAAGCAGAAAAAAGCTGCTGAGTACTTATTAGCTTTTGGCCCAAGGTCGGTGGTAATCAAACAGGATGTCATTACAAAGTTAATCGGCCTGCAAACATCAAATGATAAAATCTCTTCGTCAGATATGATCGTTTCTTTACTAAAAGTACTAGAAAATATCGGTGCTCAAGATCAGAACACCTTGGATGTTCTACTTTGGGCTTTAGCGGATACTGATCCTAAAATTAGTCAGCAGGCAAAATCTGGGCTTGAATCTATCGGTATTGTTGCTATGCCTGAATATAATAGGAATTTCAAAACCTATTCGGTGAAAGTGCAGGCTTTGGTTATTGAAGTTATGGGTAGCTTTGATAGTGGTAAGCTAACGGCGATTAAGTTCTTAAGTCGGGTTAAGCCAAGAAACGATAAAATGAAGTTTGCGATAGAAGATGCGGTCGCTGAGCTGAATGCTTTTTAGTGGCTTGATATAAAATACCATCGAGCCACTAAAATCTAATACTGACTAGCTACTATTGGCTGACTCGTTCGAGTAACTCAATGGAAGCGTCAACTTCTACTTTGCGAATAGCAACACTCTCAATATTACAGCCTACCGGAATGCCTTTTTCATCAGCAAAGGCTTTTAGTTCACGATAGCTTTGTTCAGAGACATCAACTGAACGTTGTAGAATGTCATTTGAATGAATCATATCGTTTTCTAGCCACTTTGGAATACTAATGCCTAGCCACTTCATAAACTGTAGCGTCTTGGCAGAGCCACAGGGTGTTAGTGTAAATAGAATTGGCACAAGAGGGATGTTGTTTTCTTTACCGTAATAATAATAATCAGATAAAAAATTCTTGGATGCATTCACATCATAAACGCCTTGAGAGACAAAGAAGCTACAACCTTGGGCAATCTTCTCGAATACTCTTAAGTGTTCGTCACCTTTCGACTGGTGACGCTCAGGAATGACAACGCCACCCAATAATACATCGCTATTACTTTCGGCTTTGATTTTGTAAGCGTCACTAATGGATAGTGTTACTTCTTGGGACTTAGAAGCAGCGCCAACAAAAATAGCAAGGTTATCCTTTGGGTTAGCTTCGGTTAAAAAGCTGGATAACTCAGGTTTGCTGTATTTACCGACAGCGCGATAAATAATTTTAGGAATTTTTAGTTCGGTCAGGTGCTGCTGGCTATAGTCGTAGCAGTCTAGGGTTTCCATAAATGGAAAAGGGCGCTCTTCGTCAGTACGCGATTTTTCATCTTGAATATCATATAGCACTAAGCCATCAACTTGCTGTGATTGCAGGCGCTCTACTTGGCGGGCTGAGATTTCAGCAATTTTTTCGTCGCTAGTGCCTTTTTTCGGCGGGGTAATGCCGTAGAGCACAATGTTGCTCTCACGGTTTTTAATTTTTTCAATAAGCATAAGATCACTTGTATTCGCGCTGACTATTTATTGGCCCAATATACCATAACTAGGCAATTTTCATGATGAGCATTTTTCAATCAATATAGAGCACTTTTCACGTTCATTCAGAGAATAGCGCTATCTTTGATCGGGCCCGCCAAAATGTAGATTAATGCCGAGCTGGATATAACCAGTATTCTCAAACTGAGCACTGATCTGTTCATTATTTTGATCTTCTAGCTCTAGGTCTTGACCAAACTGTAAGCCTGATTCAAGTTCAAACCAAAAAGGGCCTCCTATTTTCCATTGGCCGCCGACTCCTAAGCGGTAACCCTGCTGAACATAATCGAAGGTTTCCTCTTTATTGCCCTTGTTATATACATGCCAGCTACCGCCATTAGGTGTTACTTTAGCAAAATAATTCTGCCCCCACTTGGGTGCATAGCTGGCGTAGGTAACAGGAAAACCTAATGTCAGATCCCAGTGGGCATTGGGTTTATAGCGGTAGGCAGCAAGCGGAACTAAGCGCTCTTCACCAAAGGCATTGGTATAGACAAGACCATATTGATAGTCGTATTTGTCGAATGTTTTAATTACTTGGGCAACCGCGTTGACCGCAAAATCTTTTGTATTTACGTACTCTAGAGAAGATTTGAGTCCAGGGGCGAGACTGACGATATAGCTTGTTTCTGAGCTTTGTTTTTTTACATAGGTGATGGGGACAGAAACATCGTAAAGGCGCTGCTTATTATCAAACTCATTGCCAGCAGCTTCAATAATGATCTCACGTTCACGTAAGTTAAATGAATATAGGAATAAGCCATCTTCGACTTCCCCTGTTTTAACGATAGGGATTTTAATGTGAGTATCAACTTGGCTAAATCTAATGTCGTCACTGTCTTTAATATCAGAGGGATGAAAGTACGTTCCGTTAATAAAGCCTGCAGCCATTTTGGGCATTAGTTGCTCTGTGGCATCAGCGGCTAAGCTCATACTGCTGATAGTAAAGAAACTCAATAACAGCATAAGCCTGCTAATCAACGTATGCGCTAATGTACTAATATATTTCATTAATAAATGCATGGTTTTATCCAAGATGATTATTATGGGCAATGATAACTTTAAATGGCTCTATTGGGCAGTACTGTGAATTGCAACAGTATGTCGGCATTCGCTATATTGGTGGGATATTAAAACATTTGGTTGAAGGTGATGCCTAGGCCACTGCCATTAGCGACTTCTTTAGTATCTTCATTTGTGTAGTTAATCATTAAATACTTTAACCCGAGTGCGGTGCCCGTACCGGTGAAGTGATACAGGTATTCGGCATAAACCCCTAGGGCATCGTGATAGTTGGCACTATGGTTTGTTCTATCGCTGGTGAAGGTTGGGTTTATATGATAACTAATGCCACCGCCGATGATGTGCCTGCCTATCCAGGCATGGCTAAAAATATCGATGGGGTAACGGGTGAAAGATAAGATGCTCTTATCTCCAAGTGCATTCTCTGCGGTAACGGCATCAAACAGCATGCCGCCTTTAATGCCTACATCTAATCTTTTATCGAACATCAGGTGAGCCGCCCCTAGGGCGAAATAAACACCAGATCCTGCGTGAATGCTATCGGTGTCGCCATTTTCAAAGGTGACATGCTCTAAGGTTTTTCCACCAAGTAGGGCTTCTATGGTGAAAAAAACTCTATTTTCAGAATATTCATCGACATAGAAATCATCATCAGAGAGTAGTTCTTCTGGCTCGTGATCGTTATGGCTTTCGTGGTTTGATGAGCTGGTATGGCTGAATGTGAGGAGCAGAATGCTGAGGGCAAGGGATGGCAGTATGTTGAAACGTTGCTGAACCATATCCCTGCCTCTCTTTCCATTGGCTTAATAGTAGCTTAATTAGCCGATGCTGTTTTCTTGTGCTTCTTCAGGATCGATAGGGCGTTTGATTAAGCGAGCGAACAAAACACCGACCTCAAATAGCATCCACATAGGAACGGCTAGAATTGTCTGTGAGATCACATCCGGTGGCGTAACAAACATACCGACAACGAAGCAACCTAAGAATATATAAGGGCGTTTGGCACTTAAACTTTCTACCGTTGTTGCCCCCATTAATACCATCAAAAAGGTGGCTATAGGAATCTCGAACGCGATACCGAAAGCAAAAAACATTTTTAGAATAAAGTTAAGAATGTTGCTGATGTCGGGCATCAGGGTTACACCTTCTGGACCTACCGAGGTAAAGAATGAAAACGCTAGCGGCAATACGACGTAATAGGCGAAGGTAATGCCTGCGTAGAATAAGACGATGCTGGATAATAATAATGGAATCGCAAACTTCTTTTCATGCTGATACAAACCTGGGGCAATGAACGACCAGACTTGGTGCAAGATAAAAGGAACAGATAAGAATATGGCTAAGACTATGGTCAGCTTAAAAGGCACTAAGAAGGGCGATGCCACCCCTGTTGCAACCATACTACCATCGGCAGGTAAGATTGAAGACAGTGGTTCTACTAAGATCAAATACAGATCATTAGCAAAGTAAAATAGCCCTAGAAATATTACCAGAACGGATAGTACAATTTTTAGCAGTCGATTACGCAGTTCAATTAAGTGCGTCATCAAGGGCTGCTCAGCGCTAGCTGTGGATGGCTCAGTCGGTTCTGTCATCTTGCTCGAGTCTTATTTTTTGTCTGTTGCGTTATTATCTTCAACAGTGCCTTGATTGGCGGAATCTTCTTTACCAGAAGACTTGGCTAAGGCATTTTTTAATACATCATCTTTTGCTGCAACTTCTTCCTCGTCGAGGAAAGTAGCGTACGGATCTTTGAGTTTGTCTTTTAACTCATCCGTGCGCACTTGTCGCTCCAAGTCATCTTGGATATTACTCATGGTGCGGCGAATCTTACCGACGAATAATCCGACGGTGCGCGCTGCTTTTGGCAAGCGTTCAGGACCCAATATTAGCAGTCCTAAAATCCCCACAACCATTAACTCTAAAAAACCAATATCAAACACTTAATGTGCTCCGAATTATTTCTTTTCTTGGTCTTTTTGCTTGTTATCTACAGACTCAAACGTCGCATCTTTTTCTTCATGCGCAATTGATTGCTGTGTATCCGCTTGCTGATCGTCTTCTTTTTTCTTTGGATCTTCGTTAATTGCGTTTTTAAAGCCTTTAACTGCACCACCAAGATCACCACCCAGATTACGTAGCTTCTTAGTACCGAAAACTAAGATAACGATAACGAATACGATCAATAACTGCCAAATACTAATACCACCTAACATGATACCTACCTCTATTTATTGTAAATTATTAAAAACCAGGGAGCTTAGAGCCACCCAGAATATGAAAATGCATGTGGAAAACTTCTTGGCCGCCTTTAGCACCAGTATTGGTGATAGTGCGATAACCTTCAAGATTTTCCTGTTTTGCCAGTTTAGGGACTGTGAGTAATAGCTTGCCCATCAGTGCTTCATCTTCTGGCTGTAAATCATCTAGATTCACTATGTGCTTTTTGGGAATCAGCAGTAGATGCGTATCGGCCTTCGGTGATATATCACGAAAGGCAAAAAAGTCATCATCCTCAAAAACAGTTTCAGAAGGAATGTCTCCTGCGACTATTTTACAAAATAAACAATCAGTCATGTTCCAATCCCTTAGTGTATCTCGAAACCTTATTTAGGCTGACGAGATGCTTTTTCTTCTAGGCCCGATAAACCAAAGCGACGTTTAAGTTCTTCTACCACCGCTTCTGGTCTTTCACCCAGCTGAGCTAAGGCGACTAAGCTATGGAACCATAAATCGGCAGTTTCATAGATAACGTCTGAATTGTCACCACTGTGCTCAGCATCTTTTGCCGCAATGATGGTTTCAGTCGCTTCTTCACCGACTTTTTCTAAAATCTTGTTCAAGCCTTTATTGTATAGGCTAGCGACATAAGAACTGTCTGCTGCTGCGCCTTTACGTTCTTCTAGGATATCCCCTAGAGTCTCAAAAACCGAGGTGTTATTAACTGGATCGCTCATTCTAAGCTCTTAATAATAAAGGAAATTAATAAATATCTTTGGGATCTTTTAGTACCGGATCAACCGATTGCCATTCACCTTGATCTACATCACCATTATGCACGCGATAGAAGCAGCTTTCACGCCCTGTATGACAGGCGATACCACCAATCTGTTCGACTTGTAACACAATGACATCGGCATCGCAGTCTAAGCGAGCTTCATGTAGTTGTTGTACATGGCCCGATGATTCGCCTTTGCGCCATAGTTGCTGGCGTGAGCGTGAGTAGTAGATCGCACGGTTTTCTTTGATCGTTAGGGTCAGTGCTTCACGGTTCATCCAGGCCATCATCAAAATGCGGCCTGTTTGATAGTCTTGGGCAATTGCAGGAACTAAGCCATCGCTGTCCCATTTAATTTCGTCTTGCCAGTTGCTCATAGCCTATTACTCATTGAAGGGCGTATCTTGGTAAAAAGTTGCCCGAATCTTACCTTAATCTGACTCTTGAGGGTACTATTGAACTCAGGTTATCTAGGTGGTAATCATGAGTTAAAACAATAAGAGTTACTTGATGATGAAGAATGCCGGAATAAGCGCTCGCTGCGAGTGTGGAAAAAGCCAAGTTGAGCTAAAGAAAGCACCTATGCTGCGTTTTCATTGCCACTGCACGATTTGCCAGAACCTTTATAAACAGCCTTATTCAGATGTGACTGTCATGTGGAGTAAAGATGCCAAACTGACTCAAAGCGAGCATATCGAATATCGTCGCCCTGGATTGCTGCTAAAACGTGGTGTGTGTACTCAATGCGAGCAGCCTATTTTCGCGACGATGACCCTTTTTCCGGGAGTGAAGCTGGCTTTTATTCCTGCCAGTCGTTATGACGATTCAACTATCTTGCCTGATCCCGGCGCGCACATATTTTTCCATCGCAGCGAAGTTGAGATGGATGATGGCATCGGAAAAACAAAGGGGTTTATTAAAAGTGAGCTGATGATTAGCTGGCTGATTGTGAAATCAGCCTTTGTGCAGTTGTTCAGTAAAAAGGCGACAAAATGAGACGCGTTAGCCTTTGATTAGAAGCCAAGCCGCACCAAATGCGGCGAGAGAAATACCAATGGTTTCAGGCATGGCAAGCGCAGCGGCTTGCCACCAAAGGAAGCCACCAGACGCCATGCTAGTAAGGGCTAACTTCTGCTGACGGCTTTGCTTTCTTTGCTTAATGATTTCGAAATTCAGTTGCGCGAGTTGATCTGAAATCTGCGCTTGGCTAGTATCAATCTGACTGAGCTTATTCAAGCTACTGTGGATTAATCCCGGAATCTGCGGGCCTTTTTCTATCCAATTAGGTATCTGGCGTTTGAATTCGCGCATTGCGCCTTTCGGGCCAAAGCGTTCTTTGATCCAGCGCTCCATATAAGGTTTGGCGGTATTCCATAAATCCAGTTCTGGATACAACTGACGACCAAGACCTTCGATGTTTAATAGGGTCTTCTGTAGTAATACCAGCTGAGGCTGCACTTCCATATTAAAGCGACGAGCAACTCTAAATAACTGTAACAGCACTTGGCCAAAAGAAATTTCAGCAATCGGCTTTTCAAAAATAGGTTCACAAACGCTGCGAATTGCAGTCTCTAATTCATGCACTTTGGTATTAGAAGGAACCCAGCCGCTATCGATATGCAGCTGTGCGACTTGATAATAATCTTGGTTGAAGAAGGCTAATAGGTTTCGCGCTAGATAGTTTTGATCTTGTTCATTCAACGTGCCGACAATACCGCAATCAATGGCGATGTATTTTGGTTTTTCTGGACTACCATGGGCGACAAAAATATTGCCTGGGTGCATATCGGCATGGAAGAAACTGTCACGGAATACTTGCGTGAAGAAAATTTCGACGCCGCGTTCAGCCAATACTTTCATATTGGTATTCTGGGCTTTGAGTGTTTCAAGGTCGGCAACAGGAATGCCGTAAATGCGCTCGCTTACCATCACGCTGGTGCGAGTGAAATCCCAATACACTTCAGGCACGTAAATTAGGTCGGAGCCTTCGAAGTTGCGTCTTAGCTGAGAAGCGTTAGAAGCTTCAAGCTGTAAATTGAGTTCTGCATGAATGGTATTACTGTAGTCTTCTACCACTTCGACGGGTTTTAAACGACGACCTTCGGTGGAGTACTTTTCAACGAGGCGCGCCATTTGATCAAGTAAGATCATATCGCGGTCGATTGTTTTATAAATGCCAGGGCGCACCACTTTAACCACCACAGCGGTGCCATCGTGTAAGGTAGCTGGGTGTACTTGAGCAATGGATGCTGACGCCATTGGGGTGCTATCAAATTCAGCAAATAGGGTTTCGACGCTTTCCCCGAGCTGGCTTTCGATTAGTTCTTTAGCGACCTTGCCTGAAAAGGGCGGTACATCATCTTGTAATTTTATTAGTTCATTAACGATATCATCAGGAATTAGATCAGGGCGAGTCGATAGAATCTGGCCAAATTTAACGAAGATAGGGCCTAGTGCTTCTAGTGCTAGGCGTAAGCGCTCGCCACGGGATAACTTTTTTGGTACTGGGGCTAAACGCCAAGGCGCGAGCCATAATGCAATGCGCAGTGGTAGTGGAAATTGTTCGGTAGGAATTAAGTCGTCTAAGCGGTAGCGAGTAAATACGTAGAGAATTTTCCACAGGCGCCAAAAATTAGCCACGGCTTAGGATCCTTTTGCTTTATTTGAGTGTTTGTTATTTTCTATTTGCTGCTTAATTTGTTGCAGACGGGCTTCGGCGCGGTCTGTTGCTAAGCGAAGATCACTGACTTGACTCGTGAAGTGCTCAGCAAGTGGTTTAGGCACCAATAACTGAATTTCATCTTCTAAGTATTCTTTACTGCTGGTGGCAAGTGTTTGGCCGCTATCTTGGCCCCATTTGATTAAGCTGCGAAAGCCTTTGCCAATTTGATGGGCAACTATGCCACCGGTTAACGGAGAGATTAGCGCTTCCCAATCAATATCCATTTGCTGCATGATTTTGGCGAGATCTAGTACCAAGGCGCTGCTACCACTGATATCAACATCGCCATTCATGAGTGCGTCAGCTTTATCGCTGGCGGTTGCTACCGCGAGTAATTCACTAATACTACCAAAGATGGTGGTATCGCATTCACTATCGTCTTGCAGGCTCAGCTGTATTCCATGAGGAGAAACAGTGACGACTAAAATGAGCCAATCATCGCTTTGGATACGAATGCGCTTACCGTCAAACTTAGCCAGCGCGATTAATAACGCTGGGTCATGTTTGAGTACGGCATTAAGGCTGCCTTCTATGCTCGCGCATAACGCGCTATCGATGCTTGGGCTGATCATAATGTATCTGGCCTAAACTTAGACTTTGATGCCGCGGTGTAGGGCAACCATGCCGCCCGTCATATTGTGATAGCTAACGCGGTTAAAGCCTGCTTCTGACATCATGCCTTTTAAGGTTTCTTGATCAGGGTGCATACGAATCGATTCAGCCAAATATTTATAAGACTCAGAATCATTGGTTACTAGCTTGCCCATTAATGGCAAAGCAGTAAAAGAATACAGATCGTAGGCTTTTTTCAGTAGTGGATTATTAGTTTGAGAGAACTCTAATACTAATAAGCGGCCACCAGGTTTTAATACTCGAAACATGGAGCGTAACGCTTCATCTTTGTCGGTAACGTTACGCAGACCGAAAGCGATAGTGATGACATCGAAGGTATTATCTTCGAAAGGTAAAAATTGTGCGTTGGCTTGGACATATTCGATATTGCCCACGTAACCTTGGTTGGTTAAGCGTTCGCGGCCAACTTCTAGCATGGAGGAGTTGATATCGGCTAATACAACCTTGCCTGATGGACCAACGATCTTGCTGAATTTTTTAGTAAGGTCACCGGTTCCGCCTGCTAGGTCGAGAACATTGTTGCCTGGGCGAACACCGGACATGTCGATTGTAAAACGCTTCCATAAACGATGCACACCGAATGACATCAGGTCATTCATCACATCATATTTGGCCGCGACAGAATGAAAAACATCAGCCACCATGGCTTGCTTTTCTTCTGTTGGGACGTCCTTGTAACCAAAATGGGTCGTATTATCTGTGTTATTCGACATGTTCAAACCTCAAGCCTAGAGCTAAAGCAAAATCGTGCTTCTAATTGCCCAGCATTCTACCCGTTAACCGCTAGATTGGCTAATTTGCACCTATGCAGCAGATCAAGGTATGGCAATAATATTATCTAGTTTGAGTTATATAAATTAAAATAAAAATTGTAAGCGGAATTTAATCCGCAGCATTGAATATGAGGCAGTCAGTATGTGGGTAACTATGAATAAAGTGGCAACTGTTCTTTTTTGGCTGTTAGCTCTGGCCAGCTATATTATGCAGTGGCCTGGTTTGTTGTCGTATCTGCCATTAGCAGCATTGATTGTGGCTGGGGTGCACGTATTAGAAACAGCCTTCTTTTGGTTTTCTTTAAAAGATAATAGTGAAAATCCAGCTAAAGATGCGGCTTTAATTATGGTATTTGGCATTTTTCACTTACAGGGCTTTATGGCAAAAGCCAGTAACTAGAATAAGAGACGCTAGAGCAAGTCAATCGCGATACGGCTAACTGACTCGTCTTCATTTTCAATTAATACTTGGAGAGAGTCGATTCGATATAGCTGGCGTTCAAAAGCGCCGATACCAGATTCTCTGAGTAAACCAGTAACCTCTACCCACTCTTGGTAGAGGGAAACCCCACCAAAGCACTCTTCCAACTCTTCATGTTTACCCAAGCGTTCTGCAAGGCTTGCATCTAATAATAAGATGGATGGCTGTTTGCCATTACCTTGGTCCCTGCTTAGATCATCAACCAGATAGCTAAAGTTTTCGCTAACGATTAAGAATCCTTCAATTGTTGTGGGGAAATCATGATCACGCAGTTGTTTGTCGCAGGCGTTATCCACTGAATAGATAGTTGAAGGTATTGGGCTGTTCATTATGTGGAGAACCTAGAGCTTTGGATTTCGAATGTTGATTAAAACTATTGCTTAATGAGTATAAAGCACTGGGATAACTTGGGGTAGTTGGGGACGGTAATGGATAACTTGAAAGTTACCCACCATTTCTGTGGATAAGTCTATGGATAGCCTTGGGGTAGATGCCTATGAGGTGCGGGAATCATACGTTCGTTTTAAATTGTCTGAATACCAACCAACTACTGGCAAATGTTTGAATTTCAGACACTTACAACTGTTGGTATATTTTTGCGGTATTTTTGACAGAGTGGAATCAAAAGCAGAAAGGCTATTTAGTTACCCCCAAATTCTGTGGATAAATCTTTGGATATGTTTGGGGTAATAACCCCGAAGGGCGATAGCGTAGGGTATACAGATAATTGGTTAGGGATTGAGCAGGAGCAAGTATGGAAAGTGAATCTATAAACTCGGGGCTAGAGAACTTATAGATTTAACGCGGATGACTCTTGATAAAGCTTCATTAATTTATCGGTGATTACCGATTTAATACCGCTGCGCTCTAATTCAGATAGCGAGTCTAACTTGTTTAGGCGTAAACGATGAAGGTGTAGACAAGGTAGCTGGTCGTTAAATTCACGTAGGTCACCTTTCATTAACACGGGTAGAAAAGGATCGTCGGAATGGCTACGACGTAAAATCTGACGCATACCTTCTTGGAATGGAATTGGCACTGAGCGAACGTTTTTATCTTTATGAGAGATAACGAGGTACAGACCTTGTTTACCGATGAGGTTGCCTGGAATAATGTGCAAGCCAGTTGACTGTACTGCATCATCTTTCAGATGATGAAAGGTATCATGGAAGGCATAAGGATCAGGCAAGATGACCATTTGGCGGCCAGAATCTTCAGGAAAGAAAATGCTGTAGTTGGTATATAGCTGTTCTACAGTATTTGAGAAGACACATAGCTTATTCTCAAACTTCTTAACGAAATTCATCGCTTGCTGATGTTTGCTGATCTTGTTCAGATCCCAAACTAAATCAGAATTCTGTTGTTGGTTTGCTGCAAAGCCCATAAATGCACCCCTATTCAATGCTTGGTACTAACTATTTATGGCAGATAAATTACTGCGACCCAATAAACCCATAAACTTCAATTGGTCTTACTTCAGTGAGAAAGTAATCGTATCTGCATTTTGTTATTATTATTCATTATTTTGCAAAATACTGTGATAAGCCTAGCGTCTTGAGTGTTAACTAGCAAGCATTCTTACACCTGTTAACAGTTCAGTTAAACGACTTAACAAAAGCCACGGATCGTTACCATCGCCTTTAATAGCACGGTCTATCTGCTCGGCTGTCTGTAAGCATTCAAACAACTCTGCTTGGCTTAAACGAGCTAAGGCCGATTTAAAAGGGGGTTGCTGTTTAGGCCAAATATTCTGTGATTTGAAACCATCGGTTAATCGTTGTGGTCCGTAAGCCTGCAAGCTGATTAGCTGGCGAATCTTACGTACAAGAGCCCCTAATATCATGATGGCTTCATGACCTTCGGCTTTTAAGTGGCTTAAAATGCGTGTCGCATCGCCGATACTGCCTAATAAACAGCTATCTGCGAGGGTAAAAGCATCGTAACGAGCGCTATCAGCAGTCGCTTCTTCAATCAGTTCTGCACTGATTTGCTGAGTGCCCATCATGCGCATTTTTTCAATTTCTTGTACCCCAGCCAGCAAGTTGCCTTCGATTCTCTGGGCAAATAGTGCAACGGCATCTTGGCTAGCGCTCATACCTGCAGCTTGAATGCGACGTTGTAGCCAACCAGGTAGTTGATTGCGGTCGATTGGCCAGATAGCAATAAAGACACCAGCAGCTTCTAAAGCTTTAAACCATTTGGTCTTTTGGGTGGCGGCATCTAAGCGTGGGGTGACGATTAGGACGACATTATCAGGATTGGGGTTAGCGGCGACTTCTAATAGTGCTTTACCTTTATCGCTGGGCTTGCCATTGGGTATGCGTACTTCTATTAGGCGACGACTGGCGAATAGTGACATGGCATTCACTTGGTCGAGTAGATCGATCCAATTAAAGCCTGCTTCTGCGTGCATCAATTCGCGTTCGTCGATGCCCTGTTTTTTACTGGCAAGACGGATCTGGTCGCAGGTTTCTTGCACCAGTAGTGGCTCATCACCTGAGATGATATAAAAAGGAGCGAGCCCTTTTTGTAGGTGAGCCGATAATTGTTCCGTCTTTAGTTTCATCGTCTAGTCGTTCCGAATACTAAAGCTTAGCTTTTTGTAAGCGTATCATTAGCTTACGAATAAGATCATCTTCAAGATCTTGGCGCTGAGTCTTTTCTTCAGCCTGAGTACCAATAACACTATTAACGTCGTTATTGAAAACACGGCGTCCAGTAAGTTCCCAGCTAATATCAGCGTCTTCTTCTAGTGCGATCAAGCGGGCATTCAGTTGAGCATTTAGCTCGTACTCAGCCGCTTGGCCAGAACTGTTAACCGATAGAATTAGGCGTTCAATTAGAATTGGCTCAATTTGTAAGCGTACATTGGCGCTGCCATCGTCAAGCAGGGTTACGCCATTAAACTCGAGCTGCATGCGAAGTCTTTGGTTAAAGCGATTGTTTGCCTGGCTCTCAAGAGTCATAACTTGGATGCTGCTGGGTAATACAACAATACCGCGTAGCTGCCAACCACAGGCGCTGGTGATGATGACTAGCGCAGACAAAACAAAATACTTTATCAATTTAAAACCCTTCTTATTTAGCTCGGTTTAGTTACTAGCAATCCAATTGTCGCTAATCTAATCTAATCTAGTTAGCAACAATGTTCACTAGCTTGCCTGGAATCACAATCACTTTACGAATAGTGCTTTCACCGACAAACTTAATCACGTTTTCGTCAGCACGGGCGATGGCTTCAGCATCTTCTTTAGAGACGTTAGCAGGCAGCTCTAATTTAGCACGAACCTTACCGTTAACTTGTACCACCATTTCGATGCTGTCTTTAACCAAAGCGGCTTCGTCTACTTCAGGCCATTGTGCATCCAATACAGAATCGTTATGACCAAAGGCAACCCACAACTCATTAGCAATGTGTGGAGTGATAGGAGAAAGCATTAATACGATAGCTTCAACACCTTCACGAGCAACGGCGCGGCTTTGTTCGTTGTTTTTGCCTAGCTTGTTAAGAGCATTCAACAATTCCATAATCGCAGCAATCGCTGTGTTATAGGTCTGACGCTGACCCATATCGGTAGTTACTTTGGCGATGGTTTCGTGAATCTTACGACGAGCGGCTTTGTCTTCTTTATCTAGCGCTTCTAAATTAAGTGCCTCAGCTTGCCCTGAGGTTAGCTCGAAGCTTAAACGCCATAGACGCTCTAAGAATTTCTTCGCACCTTGCACCCCAGCGTCTGACCATTCAAGGGTTTGCTCTGGTGGCGCTGCGAACATGGTATATAGACGTACGGTATCAGCACCATAAAGGTCGATGGCTGCTTGTGGATCAACACCGTTATTTTTTGACTTCGACATTTTGATCATGCCAGAGAAGATCAACTCACGGCCTGTGGCAGTTTCTGTTACGCGAGAAACTCCACCTTTGTCATCACGTTCAATAGTGACATCGCTTGGATTGATCCACTCTTTCGCGCCATTTTCGGTGACGTAATAATAAGAATCGGCTAATACCATGCCTTGGCATAATAAGCTCTTAAACGGCTCATCACTTTCAACCAAGCCAGCATCACGCAATAGCTTGTGGAAGAAACGTGCATATAGAAGGTGCAAGATTGCGTGCTCAATACCTCCAATGTATTGATCTACAGGTAGCCAGTAGTTAGCTTCCTCTGGCTCAAGCATTTTGTCATGGCTTTGTGGCGTGCAATAACGAGCGTAGTACCAAGACGATTCCATAAAAGTATCGAAGGTATCTGTTTCGCGGAATGCAGCTTCACCATCCAATTCGATGTCGGAGAATTCAGGATTGTTTTTGATCGGCGAGTTAATACCATCCATCACAACGTCAGTCGGTAATATAACCGGCAGCATATCTGCTGGGGTTGTTACCGATGTGCCATCTTGCTTCTGAATCATTGGAATTGGGCTGCCCCAATAACGCTGACGGCTAACGCCCCAATCACGTAGACGGTAGTTAACTTTGATCTCGCCTTTGCCATTGGTTTCTAGCCAATGAGCAATGGTCTTAAATGCTTTATTGGTTGGTAGGCCGTCGAACTCACCTGAGTTAACCAAGATACCTTTTTCGGTATAAGCACCTTCGGACAAGTCGATTGCAGCACTTTCAGTTTCTTTCTTCTTTGGCTTAGGCGCGATCACTTGCTTGATGTCTAAATCGTATTTAGTGGCAAATTCCCAATCACGCTGATCGTGAGCAGGAACGGCCATTACAGCGCCTGTGCCATAATCCATTAATACGAAGTTAGCGATCCAAACAGGTACTTCATCACCTGTAATTGGGTGAATCGCTTTAATACCGGTATCGATACCTTTTTTCTCGATGGTCGCAATATCGGCTTCCGCAGTACTGGATTTCTTACATTCTTCGATGAAGGCTTGAATGTCTGCATTGCCACCATTTTCTGTAGCAGCTTGTGCTGCTAGAGGGTGGCCTGCGGCAACAGCAACATAGCTCACGCCCATGACGGTATCAGGACGAGTTGTATAAATTTCTAGTTTCTCGTCACCACCTTTCAAACCGAAGCGCATCTCTACACCTTCAGAGCGACCGATCCAGTTCTTCTGCATCGCTTTTACTTGCTCAGGCCATTCGTCTAGCTGATCAAGGTCATTCAATAGTTCTTCGGCATACGCGGTGATGCGAATGAACCACTGTGGAATTTCTTTTTTCACTACGGGGCTATCACAACGCCAGCAGCAGCCATCGATCACTTGCTCGTTGGCCAATACAGTTTGGTCGTTCGGGCACCAGTTAACCGCGGATACTTTTTTGTACGCCATGTCTTTTTCGACTAGCTGGGTGAAGAACCACTGTTCCCAGCGATAATATTCAGGATCACAGGTGGCGAACTCACGGTCCCAGTCATAACCAAAGCCCAGGCTCTTAAGCTGGGTCTTCATGTAAGCAACGTTTTCTTTGGTCCATTTGGCGGGAGCCGTCTTGTGCTTAATCGCCGCATTTTCAGCTGGTAAACCAAACGCATCCCAGCCCATTGGCTGCATGACGTTTTTTCCCTGCATACGCTGGTAGCGAGAAACTACGTCACCAATGGTGTAGTTACGTACGTGCCCCATGTGCAGTCGACCACTTGGGTAGGGGAACATGGAGAGGCAATAGAACTTCTCTTTGCTGGCATCATGTACCGCTTTAAAAACTTGGTTTTGTTCCCAGTGTTGTTGCAGCTTGCCTTCGATTTCTTTCGGCTGGTAGCTTTCTAACATTGGGGCGGCGGTATGAGACGGCTGAGACATAGTAATAATCTTGTAATTCTAAGTTTAAATCTGGGTTCAAATAAGGCCGTCAGTTTACCCTAAGCTAAGGTTGGCGGGTAGCTTTCAGACTAAATGCACGAATTAATGTACAAAGAAGGGATTTAGTTGATTATCAGGTCTATCGTTTAAATTGACTAGATATTAGTATGATGGCTTATATTTAATATAGATAACTATCCAGATTGCTAGAATTAAACACAGAAGAATTGAGTAATTGTGGAGCAAATATGCGAGGCAGGAGCCGAACTAAGGTTACAGGGACCGTATTTACGCCGTTTTGTGGAATAAATACCCAATCATCAATCGGTTTATGAAACCTGCTGAATAGTTACGAATATTGTTAAAAAGGTTAGGAAGACGAGTGAAATCTAGAGTAAGGCGCTTTGCCGGGGCAATCTCCATATACATCTTTGGCGTATTTGTTATTGCTGCTGTCAGCTATATGCAAGAGCGGGAGCGATTTTTAGCCGATATCGATACGCGTTTGCTGTCTGCTGCGAGCAATATACCGAGTATATTGCCGAGTGATTTTCATGATATCGCCCGCAGCCCCAATGCAATATCTGATAAACAAGATCAATTTAATCTAGAGCTAATGACACGCCATACGCGCAGCGGTGATCTGACTTACCTTTATAGCTATGTCATGGTTGATGGCAAAATCTATTTCACGGCTTGTAATTATACCGAAGAAGATATTAAGCAAGATCGGGTTGTGACCTACTGGACAGATTATCCAGAAGGGGCGCAAGAATATTATGATGCCATGACGTCCGATGAGCCTATCTATGTGACGGCAGGAGATCGTTGGGGGTTATTCCGTACTATTTTGATGCCGATGAAATCACCTTCGGGTTTGCCCTATGTTGCTGCGGCTGATATGGATATCACGGTGATAGAGAACTCTCTCAAGCATGCCGTTTTATCGGTATTGGGCATGAGCATAGTCTTGTTGGCGATTGCTGTGCCGCTGATTTTTGCTTATCGCCATACCTACTCTGAGATGAATTCGGAACTAAAGGCACTCAATAAACAATTACAATCTGATATTGATCAAGCTTTGATATTAGAAGCCGAGTTGAAGCAGGCGACGCATGAAGCGAATAGAGCGAATGAGATTAAGAGCCAATTCTTATCCAATATGAGTCATGAGTTACGCACCCCCATTAACGGTATTACCGGCATGAATCAGTTATTGCTCGATACGGAACTGACTGATGAGCAGGTGGAGTATGTTGGTTTGTGTAATAAAAGCGCTAACGTACTGCTTGATACGGTTAATCAAATTCTAGATGTGGCAGCCATTGAGGCTGGGGGGATAACCCTGCAGGAAGAGACCATCGACAGTCAGGCATTTTTTGATAATGTTCTTGGTATTTTTTCAGCTCAAGTGAAAGAAAAGAAGTTGGATCTGGTATTAAGTCTGGGTCGTGATTTACCTGCTGAAATACAAACCGACCCGGTGCATTTGCGTAAGGTGTTAATTAATTTAATCAGTAATGCGATTAAATTTACCCATGAAGGCGGTATACAGGTTCTGATTAGTTGGCGAGAAGGCTGTTTGCACGGGATAGTGCAGGATAGTGGTCAAGGAATCCCTGAGGCCGCTCAACTGCGTATTTTTGAAACATTTCAGCAAGCTGATAATTCTTATGCCAGAGAGCATGCTGGCACAGGCTTAGGCCTGCCTATTTCACAGCAAATATGCCATATGATGGGAGGAAGGTTGTTCCTCTATCGATCCACTGAGCAAGGGTCTATTTTCAAGTTTCAGGTTAAGGCCGCGGCCACAGACACTCGTCCAGTAGCGCCATTAAAATTGCCTGCGGATAAGGCCGTTTGTGTATTGTCTGATTCTGAAGTCTTACGCGCTTGGTTTTTTTCAGAACTGAATCAGCCAAGCTTTAAAGCATTGGAGAGTATTCAACAGGACTCAACGTCGTTTAATCAATATACGTATATCTTGCTTGATTCAACGGTTTCAGATGAGGACTTAGCTTTTATGATGACTAAGTTGAACCCTGAAAGACAAAAAATAATATACCTATCTTGGGTTGGCCGTAAAGTACCTGCTAGCTTAAAAGATCAATTACACTTGCTGTGCAAGCCCTTGGCGAGAAGTCATTTAGCCGCTTTACTGAATGATTAACGTCACTAAAAAGTTAGTTAAATAATAGTCTTCGATCTAGCAGTGGCATAGAATAGAACAATGAATCAATTAATAGATCCGTTTGGCCGCACCATTGAATATTTAAGAATCTCTGTGACAGATCGCTGTGACTTACGTTGCAGCTATTGCATGAGTGAAGATGTTGAGTTTTTGCCTCGCCAAGACATTTTATCGTTTGAAGAAATCCTTCGTTTAGCGAATAGCTTTGCTCAGCTGGGCGTAAAGAAAATCCGTATTACGGGTGGTGAGCCTTTAATGCGCAAAAAACTGCCAGAGCTCATTGCCAGTATTAATGCCATCCCTGGCATTGAAGAAGTTGTTATGACAACTAACGGCACCTTGTTAACTCAGTATGCTAAGTCATTATTCGAAGCGGGTTTGTCGCGCTTAAACATCAGTCTAGATACATTAGATGCTGAACGTTTTAAAAAGCTAACCCGTCGTGATCGCTTGCAGGTAGTTCTTGATGGTATAGCGGAAGCGAAGAAGTATGCTTTTACTAGCATCAAACTTAATGCTGTTGTGATGAAGGGCATGAACGACGATGAAATTATTGCCTTAACTGACTTTGCTGTCGCCAATGAAATTGATATTACCTTTATCGAAGAAATGCCTTTAGGGGAAGTGGGTTATGATCGTAGCGTGACTTTTATGTCTAGTGTAGATATTAAAAAAGTCATCGAAGAAAAATACTCATTAGCGGATTCTGCTTATAAGACAGGTGGCCCTGCTGTTTATTCCGCGATTAATAATGAAAAAACCAAAATCGGGTTTATCTCACCGCATAGCAATAACTTCTGTTCCGATTGTAATCGAGTGCGCATTACTGCCGTAGGGCGTTTGTTATTGTGTTTAGGAAATGAGAATAGTCAGGACTTACGTACCATTATGCGTGAAGGTAGTGATGATCAGCAATTGATAGAAACACTAATATCTTCTTTACAATTAAAGCCAGAAAAACATGAATTTAATCTCGGAGAAGAAGTTCAGATTCTAAGGTTTATGTCCCATACAGGTGGATAACCACCTGTCTTTCCTGGCAAAAAATCACCAGTTCTTTTAATAGCCTCAATGCCTATGTGTCTTCGCCATAGGTGAACAACTATTTAATAAAAATTTTAATTGGATAGCCCAAAACAATGATGGAATTTTCATCGTGACGGGTGCTATAGTGGCCAATCTTTACAATATTCTTACCATTATAATAATTAGATATTAAAAATATGTCCGTTAAAACACTACCAGATCAAATCACAGATTTGTTAATAGCGATGGTCTTCGTCGGTAAACTATTACCCGGAGATAAGCTACCTCCAGAGCGGCAGCTAGCAGAGCATTTAGGCGTTGATCGTACATCTCTGCGGATGGCGTTAAAAACGCTCACACGTATGAATGTAATGAATACGGTACAAGGGTCTGGCATACGAGTGCTGGATTATAAAGTCGAGGGTGGGTTGGATTTCTTGGCTAACTTATATCAGATTAACGAACTAGAACTTGGCAGTGAATTATTGCTGGCGGGGCTAGAAATGTTCAATCGAGCGATCCCTACCGCGATAAAAATGTCAGTCGAAAAAAGTGCGGAAGAACATCAAGGTGAGGTCTTAGCGATCATTCATAAAATGTATCAAGGCATGGAGCAGGGCGCTGATTTACATGAGCTAGCACGGTTAGATGTTCAGCTGGTGGATAACTTATTATCTTCTACTGGCAATATCTTTATGCAGTTGGCTGGTGGTAGTTCTCGTCAAATTCGCATTGCATTGACTGAAAAAAGTTATGAGTTGATCAATGTTAAGCAGCATCTTGATTGGTTAGTGAATATGATGATGCGTATCGCCAGTGGCATGATTACCATGGAGGATATGGTGATTGAGTATAATCGATATATTGATGAGACAACCGAACCACTAAAGCAATATTTGATGACCTTGCCTGTGGCTCCTGAATTGAAATCATCCCCTTTGCATAATGACAAAAACATTATGGACCTGGATGATATTATGCAAAAAAATACCCTAGCTACTGTTGTTGATATCGCGACCTTGGCGAGTTAATTAATAACTATTAAAACTTAGAGAGAAAAAATCCATTATTGGATTTTTCTATCTCTCCAGTAGCCCGCAAGCAGTATTATCAGTGAACCGAATAGCAGCGGCCATAATCCCAAAACCATAAACGGTGTTTGCCCCTGGCGGGCTTGTGCCATTGCGGTTAATGTCGCTCTTTTATTAGTTGGCAATTGCTTAACGATTACACCCTTATGATTAACCAAGGCTGTAATACCGGTATTGGTTGAGCGTAGCAAATAACGCTGAGTTTCTAACGCTCGCATTTGAGCAATCGCCATATGTTGCTTAGGGCCAAGCGAATCGCCAAACCAAGCATCATTACTAATGGTGATTAACAAGTCTGAATTCTCTGCCATCTCTGCGACAAATTCCGGATAAACAATTTCATAGCAAATGAACGGTGCGATTAAAAATAGTGCAGTGTTTTTCTCGGCTTTTAATAACGGTTGATTTTTATCCCCTTGTTTAAAGCTCGACATCGGTAAATCGAAAAAAGGCAGTAAGCCACGAATTACATTTTCTAAAGGAATGTATTCACCGAACGGCACCAGTTTTTGTTTGTGATATAAACCACCGCCAGTGCCCATTGCCAAAATACTATTGTGAAATTCGCCTTTAAATGGGCCTGCGGTATAGCGAAATGGAATACCACTAATGAGGGTTGTTTGGTTGTTAATGGCTTCATTATTAATGGTGTCTAGCGATGACTGAAACTGATCTTTTAATACGGTAATGGCAGTTTCTGGCCATAAAATAATATCACTATCCCAGTGCTTACGAGTTTGCTCTAAATAAGCGTTGATGGTGGGCATACGCTGTTGAGGCAACCACTTTTTCTCTTGAGCTATATTGCCTTGTACCGCACTGACTTTTAGCTCGCCTACCTGCTCTGTCCATTGAATACCTTGTAATAACAAGCCAATAGGCCATACCAATAGTGCGATTAAGTATTTAGGGTGCTTTTGTTTTATTGAAAAATAGATAGCTGCAGAAGTCAGGGCAGTAAAAAAGGATAAACCATAGACACTGAGTATTGGTGCCCAGCCATTGAGCCAGGTATGTAGCTGGGCATCACCGGCAAAAAGCCAAGGGAAGCCGGTTAATATCCAGCTGCGAAACCATTCGTATAAAAACCACAGTGAAGAAAAGGCTAAAATGGTAATCATCGCAGGGGTATGTGATTGATTATAAAAACGCTGGAAGAAATACATAAATAGCGCAGGAAAGGTGGCGAGAAAAGCGGCAAACAATCCCACCATTAAAATTGCTAGTAACGCGGGCGTGCCACCGTGGTCATGCATGCTGACATAAATCCAAGATACTCCGACTGAGAATTTGGCAAAACCAAATAACCAGGTTCTAAATACAGCTTCTTTTATGCTGCTATTTTGCAGGCTATACAAAAGCCCCATTAATGAAACGATGACGATTGGCCAGAGGAAAAATGGCGCGATGGCGAAGGGGAAAATTAATCCAGAAAATAATGCAGCTAAGTTAGGCTTGGTTAGCAGCTGACGTAAGAAAAACATATTTATCCCTGTTATAAAAAACAAAAAGAAAGCACTTAGGCTTTCTTTTTGATGAATCTACTTAGTCAAAATCACGATTAGCTAATGGGAGTTACTTCCATTAGATTGATACGGCGGGCATTGCCATTAACAATTTTGAAACGCCATTTTTTGATAGTGATCGCTTCATCGCATTCAGGTACACGACCAAAATGCTGGACGACGATACCACCGATCGTATCAAATTCTTTTTCACTGAAGCTGGTTTTGAAGTGTTCGTTAAAATCTTCTATTGGCGTCAGGGCTTTTACCATACGAACGTCATGATCTAGCTCTTTAATGAAGCTGTCATCGTCATCTTGGTCATGTTCATCTTCAATTTCACCAACGATCTGCTCAAGCACATCTTCAATCGTGACTATGCCTGCAATGCCGCCAAATTCATCAGCAACAATTGCCATGTGATTGCGGGTCGCTCGAAACTCTTTTAATAATATATTAAGGCGTTTACTTTCTGGTACAAAAGCAGCCGAACGTAAAATGTCTTTAATACTAAAGTCTTCGCGGTTCTCGTTAAGGATAAGAGGCAAAAGGTCTTTAGCTAATAAAACCCCAAGAACTTCATCCTTATCTTCGCCTAATACAGGGAAGCGCGAGTGTGCGGATTCAATAATAGAGGGTAAAAATTCTTTGATGGAGTCTTCGGCCTTGATACAGACCATTTGAGAGCGTGGCACCATGATGTCGCGTACTTGCATGTCGGAGACTTGCAAGGCACCTTCTAAGGTAGAAAGTGTTTCGCTATCGACTACGTTGCGCTCAGCGGCTTCACGTAATATGTCTTTAAGGTCTTGACGGTCATTAGGATCGTCGGCAAACAAGGTAGATAGTTTGTCTAGCCAGGATTTTGATTGGCTACTCGGTCGCTCTTCGCTCATGGGGGGTTGTTGATCTCTCAAATTTAAATAGTTCTGAGCTTACTTTATAAGGCCTAAACCTTAAAAAGCAAGCTTTTGATTGTTATTTATACTTTCTCAACCATCAGACTACCGATGGAGTAGCCTGCACCAAATGAGCAAATAAGACCTTTATCACCTGCATTGAAGTCTTCCTTGTATTTATGGAAGGCGATGACTGAGCCAGAAGAGGCAGTATTAGCGAATTCATCCAGCACAACAGGTGCTTCTTCTAAGGTGGGTAAGCGGCCTAATAACTTCTTCGCGGCAAAGTTATTCATATTGATATTAGCTTGGTGTAGCCACATGCGCTTTAGTTCTTCGGCTTTCATGTCGCTTTCTTCAAGCTGCTCAGAAATAAATTTAACAATTAAAGGCAGTAACTCTTTAAAGACTTTTCGGCCTTGTTGTTGGAAGAAAGGACGGCCTTCTGGTAATTCGTCAAAGCAATAATCCGCATAAGAAGCATCACTGCGAATATTATCCGAGTACTGAGTCATCTGTTTGGTGCCAATAATGCGGAAAGCGCTATCGCTGGTGCAGGTTGCTTCTGGCTCAAGAATCGCCGCAGTAGCCACATCACCAAAGATGAAGTGGCTATCACGGTTCTTGAAGTTTAACCCTGGAGTGGTGAATTCAGGGTTAATGAATAAGACACACTTAGCAATTCCTGCCGCTAATGCCGCGTAAGCATTGATCAAACCGAAAGTCGCTGATGAGCAAGCAATGCCCATGTCATAAGCGCTGCCTTTAATACCAAGGTCGCGCTGAATTTCTACCGAGATACCTGGGTAATCACGCTGGCGAAAGGTGCTAGAGACAACGATTAAATCAATATCTTCAGCTGTTTTGCCAGCTTCTGCCATAGCTTGCTTCGCTGCCGCAATGCCCATAGTAACCATTTCTGGGGTTTTACCTTCCCCAGTTATTGGGAATGTTGGGTGCATGATGTTCGGATCGATAATGCCATCTTTGTACATAGCATAGCGGGATTTGATACCAGAGGCTTTTTCAATAAACTCTGGGCTAGAACCAACAAGTGCTTCGATTTCACCAGCTTCGATTTCAGCCGCATGCTGGTTATTAAAATTTTCTACATATTGGTTAAAGGCAATGACCAGTTCTTCATTACTAATAGAATGAGGTGGAATGAATAAACCTGTACCTGAAATAACGAACTGAGACATGATGTTGTAACCTAGATAAATTTGATCTGTAATTATCACTCTATGCTATCAAAACTATTTAGGTGGGTCTTGTGCAGGTGGCGCTATATGAGCACTAATCTGGACTTTTTTCGGAAAGATTACTTTTCTGTTTGGTAATAGGTACAGAATGCACCAAAGAGGGGTATATAAAGAAAAGATAAGCGCTAGAGCATTACTCAATAGCGCTTATTGAATCTGACTAAAAATTAAGACAGGTTCGAAAGCTTTGGGTGAGCCTTTGGATTACGACGTACGATTAAAGCGACTTTACCGATTTTCTGAATTAATTCAGCGCCAGTTTGCTTAACCATTTCATTAATGGCTTCAGCGCGTGTATCACGTTCGCCAATAGCAATTTTCACTTTAATTAATTCGTGATCATCAAGAGCACGGTTTAATTCATCCAGAACTGTCTCCGATAAGCCATTGCCGGCTATGGTTACAACTGGGTTTAGATTATGGCCAATAGAGCGCATTGCTTTCTTTTGTTCAGCAGAAATTGCCATCAGATTCGGTTGCCTAACTTAATTAAGTGGTAAACTCTGATTATATAGTAATAAATTCGAATTTGCCGCTTAAAGCGGTGATCTGTAGAAAACCAATTGAGAAAATAAAGATATGGCACGTTCAAAGTCGAGTAATGATTGGATGGATGAGCATTTTAATGATCATTATGTGATGAAAGCCAAAGAAGAAGGTTATCGCTCTCGCGCCTGTTATAAATTGATGGAAATAGATGACAAAGACAAGCTGATCAAGCCTGGCATGACGGTTGTCGATCTTGGTTCAGCCCCTGGCGGCTGGTCGCAAGTAGCGGCTAAACGGGTAGGGGATCATGGTTTAGTCATCGCTTCTGATATTTTACCGATGGATGGTATTGCTGGAGTTACCTTCTTAAAGGGAGACTTTACCGAAGAAGCTGTTTTCGATGAGTTGATGACTATTCTCGGCAATCGTCCAGTAGACCTTGTAATTTCCGACATGGCACCCAATATGAGTGGATTAAGTGCAGTCGATCAACCAAGTGCAATGTATTTGGTCGAGCTGGCTTTGGATATGGCGCGCCAAGTATTAAAGCCCGGTGGTAACTATGCGGCTAAGGTTTTCCAAGGGGAAGGCTTTGATGAGTACTTGAAAGATATGCGTTCGTCATTTCAGAAGGTGGTGACTCGTAAGCCAGAATCCTCTCGAGCACGTTCACGTGAGGTGTATTTGGTAGCAAAAGGTTATAAGGGTTAGTCAATCTTTTGCTAGAGTAGTTAGTAGGGTAAAGAAAGGTATAAATGCCTTCTGATTCTCTATTAACGCTATGGATGTACTAGAGATCAGTTTAAAAGCTGCGTAAGCTATGGGTTTACGCTACATATAAAATTAGAGGTATGCCTGTTATGGCAAAGAATTTAGTGCTTTGGGCCATCATTGCTGCAGTATTAATGACGGTTTTTAACAATTTACAAAATGTCAGCCAAACCAAAGAGCTTAAGTATTCTGAATTTATTAGCAGTGTGCGCACCGGTCAAGTCGAGCGCGTAAGCATTGCCGGTCAGAATATCGAAGGGGTATTGAGTAATGGTGAGAGCTTCTCTTCCATACTGCCTGCTTACGACGATAAGCTGATTGATGATTTGCTGAATAATAATGTTCAGGTCGAAGGTAAGAAGCCTGAGCAGCAAAGTATTTGGACTCAGTTATTGGTTGCCTCGTTCCCAATACTGGTGATTATTGCGGTATTTATGTTCTTTATGCGCCAGATGCAAGGTGGCGGTGGCGGTAAGGGCGGACCAATGTCGTTTGGTAAAAGTAAAGCCAAGCTATTAAGCGATGACCAGATTAAGACAACCTTTGATGATGTTGCGGGTTGTGATGAAGCGAAAGAAGACGTTAAAGAATTAGTCGATTTCTTAGTTGATCCAGGAAAATATCAGCGCTTAGGTGGCCGAATACCTCGTGGTGTCCTTTTGGAAGGGCCTCCGGGAACGGGTAAAACCTTATTAGCGAAAGCGATCGCTGGTGAAGCAAAAGTACCTTTCTTCTCAATTTCAGGTTCTGATTTTGTTGAAATGTTTGTTGGTGTCGGTGCATCTCGTGTGCGTGACATGTTTGAGCAAGCTAAAAAACAAGCGCCATGTATTATCTTTATCGATGAGATCGATGCTGTTGGTCGTAGTCGTGGGGGCGGTCATGGCGGCGGCAACGATGAGCGTGAGCAAACGCTCAACCAGCTGCTGGTTGAGATGGATGGTTTTGAAGCCAATGACGGAGTGATCGTAATTGCAGCGACAAACCGTTCTGATGTACTGGATAAAGCCTTATTACGCCCAGGTCGTTTTGACCGTCAGGTTGTTGTAGGTTTACCTGATGTTCGTGGTCGTGAGCAAATTTTGAAAGTTCACATGCGTAAGGTGCCTATTGCGGATGACGTGAAAGCATCGGTTCTTGCTCGTGGCACACCAGGTTTCTCCGGTGCTGATTTGGCTAACTTAGTTAATGAGTCTGCTCTTTTCTCTGCTCGTGCTGCGAAAAGCCTTGTTACGATGGAAGAGTTTGAAAAAGCCAAAGATAAAATCATGATGGGCGCAGAGCGCAAAACCATGGTTATGACTGAGAAAGAGAAAGAAAGTACGGCTTATCATGAAGCAGGGCATGCCATTGTTGGTTATTTGTCTGAAGAGCATGATCCGGTACATAAAGTGACGATTATCCCTCGCGGCCGCGCCCTTGGTGTGACGTTCTTTTTACCTGAGGCTGATCGCATTAGTGAAAGTCGCAGAAAAATTATGGGCGACATTGCAACGGCTTATGGTGGTCGAATTGCAGAAGAAATGCTTTATGGTAAAGAGGGTGTGAGTACTGGCGCTTCTCAAGATATTAAAATGGCCACGTATTTCGCTCGAGCAATGGTTGTTAACTACGGCTTGTCAGATACCTTAGGGCCACTGGATTATGATTCTCGTGATTCCGATGGTATTGGTTCGCGCCATGTGTCTGATGAAACCTCGCGTTTGATTGATAAAGAAATTAAGCGCATTACAGAGGAGTGTTACGCCAGAGCTGAAACGCTTTTGGATGAAAATCGTGACATTCTCGAGACAATGAAAGAAGCATTGATGGAGTATGAGACGATTGATGCTAATCAAGTAAAAGATTTGATGCAGCGACAGAAGGTCCGTCAGCCTGCCTCTTGGGATGATACTTCTGGTGGATCTTCTACTCCGGTAGAGGATGTTGAAGAAAAAACTGATTTAGGAGAGCAGAAAGGTGATGCCTCTGGGGATCATGCTGATATCTAATCTGTCTTTTTAAATATCAAAATTACGGGCTTCGGCCCGTTTTTTTATGTCTCTTTTTTATGGCGCTTTTCGAGTGAATCAAAATAATGTCTAACAAAAATTTAGCCTGTGGTTCTCGTAATGGCATAATTCAGCAGTTGGATTTAAGTCGTTGCAATATTATGGGGATTCTTAATGTGACCCCAGACTCCTTCTCTGACGGCGGCTCATACCGTGATCGAGATAGCGCGTTATTTCAGGCAGAAAAAATGATTGAGCAAGGTGCTAGCTTGATTGATGTCGGTGGTGAATCGACACGTCCAGGTGCAGCGCCAGTATCGTTGCAAGAAGAGCTAGATCGCGTTATTCCCGTAGTCGAAGCCATACATCAAAATCTTGATACCATTATCTCGGTCGATACGAGTACCGCAGAAGTAATAACTCAGTCTGCTGCTGTGGGTGCGGGTTTGATTAATGATGTTCGAGCTTTGCAGCGAGAGGGGGCTCTAGCGGCTGCGGCTGCAACGAGTTTACCTATTTGTTTGATGCATATGCAGGGACAGCCAGATACAATGCAGCAGGCGCCGAGTTATGATGATGTGGTTAATGATATTCATCAGTTTCTAGCTGAGCGGGTCGCGGCTTGTGCCCAGGTGGGAATAAACAAGGATCGCCTAATTTTAGATCCGGGTTTTGGTTTTGGTAAGGCATTAGCGCATAACTATCAATTATTGAATCAATTAGAAAACTTTCACCAATTGGGTTTGCCTCTTTTGGTGGGGATCTCTCGAAAAACAATGATTGGCAAGGTCTTAAATGATAGGCCAGCTGATCAACGGTTATCTGGCAGTATTGCCGCGGCGGTTATTGCCGCTATGAAAGGTGCCGCAATTTTACGTGTTCATGATGTCGCTGAAACTCATGATGCTGTGCAAATAGTAGAAGCCACACTAGTTAAGTTGTAAGTGGCTTAAATAATTAGTTTAGAAAAATTCAAAGGATAGAATAATGAGTAGACAGTATTTTGGTACCGATGGTATTCGCGGCGAAGTAGGTATTTATCCAATTACGCCAGAGTTTGTGATGAAGCTCGGTTGGGCTGCAGGTAAGGTGTTTTCGAAACAAGGTAAAACTACCATTCTTATTGGTAAAGATACGCGCATTTCAGGCTATATGTTTGAGTCTGCTTTAGAAGCAGGTCTAGCAGCAGCGGGTGTGAATAGTGGTTTGTTAGGTCCAATGCCTACGCCAGGCATTGCTTACCTAACACGTACCTTTCATGCCGATGCGGGCATTGTTATTAGTGCCTCTCATAACGCTTATCAAGATAATGGTATTAAGTTCTTTTCAGGTGATGGCACTAAGCTGGATGATGCTATTGAACTGGAAATTGAGAAGTATCTTGATCAGCCGATGACAACCGTTTCTTCTGATAAATTAGGTAAGGCATTCCGTATTAATGATGCCGCAGGTCGTTATATCGAGTTCTGTAAAAGTACCGTGCGTCGCTTAAAGTTAAAGGGTAAACGCATTGTATTGGATTGTGCTCATGGCGCGACCTATCAAATTGCCCCTGCTGTATTTGAAGAATTAGGCGCAGAAGTTATTGCGATTGGTACTGAACCGAACGGCTTAAACATCAATAAAGATGTTGGCTCGACGTCTCCTAAGCAATTGCAGCAAAAAGTAATCGAGACTCGTGCTGATTTAGGTATCGGTTTTGATGGTGATGGCGATCGCGTTGTTATGGTTGATGAAAAAGGCGAGGTCGTTGATGGTGATGAATTGCTTTATATCATGGCGATGCATGCCCGTAGTCGTCAGCGTTTAGGTGGTGGTGTGGTAGGGACCTTGATGAGTAATCTAGGTTTGGAACTGGCTCTAAAGAAAGAAAAAATTGAATTTGTTCGCGCTAATGTCGGCGACCGTTATGTTATGCAGCAGCTGAAGGAACATGATTGGCGCTTTGGTGGCGAGTCTTCTGGTCACTTGTTATGTTTGGATTCAACTTCTACCGGTGATGGTGTGGTATCGGCATTGCAAGTGATGATGGCAGTGCAGGATTCTGGTAAGAGTTTGTTTGAACTCAAGTCCGGTATGACTAAGTGTCCGCAAACCATGATTAATGTGCGTCGCAATAAAGATATTGATGTTAGGCAGGATGAAACGGTGCAGCAAGCTACCGCTGAAATTGAAACTGAGCTTGCGGGTCGTGGTCGTGTATTGCTACGCCCTTCAGGCACTGAGCCTGTTGTCCGCGTCATGGTTGAAGGTGAAGATGGCGATTTAGTTGCTAAAAAAGCACAGCAATTAGCGCAAATCGTTGAACAAATCATATCTTAATTACGTTTTTAGCCATCTACTGCTTGAGTCGAATGGCTAATTTCGCTACTATTCCGCCCTGTTTTTTATCCTTGAGGTGATTATGCGTCGTCTATTGGTGGCTGGTAACTGGAAAATGAATGCCAGTAAGGTCATGTTGAATGAATTGTTAGCTGGCATTATTGCAAATGCTCCGCAGCAAACTGACGTCGTTGTATTTCCACCGGCTCCGTACTTAATGGCGGCAGCAGATAAACTACAGGGCAGCTCAGTTAAATTTGGTGGTCAAAACCTCAATGCTAGTGACAGTGGTGCTTATACCGGTGAGGTATCTGCTAACATGCTGGTCGATTGTGGTTGTGATGCGGTATTAGTTGGGCACTCGGAGCGTCGTACGCTTTATGCTGAAACTAATAGCGATGTACTAGCAAAAACTGAAGCAGCTCTTATTGCAGGTTTGACACCTTATGTGTGTATTGGTGAAACGCTAGCAGAACGTGAGGCGGATAAAACTGAAGCGGTAATAGAGCAACAAATTAATGCAGTGTTGAATGGTTTGAGTGTTCAGCAGTTAGCAAAATGTGTATTTGCTTATGAGCCTGTCTGGGCAATTGGTACTGGTAAAACAGCATCCCCAGAACAAGCGCAGCAAGTACATGCATTTATTCGTGGTTTAATAGCGGCGAAAGATGAAGAATTAGCACTGAATAGTCATGTTCTTTATGGTGGCAGTGTGAAAGCGAGCAATGCGAAAGAATTGTTTGCGCAGCAGGATATTGATGGTGGCTTAGTGGGCGGTGCTTCACTAAAAGCTGAAGAATTTTTAGGAATCTGTAATCCGGCGTAATGTCGGAAAGCTTAATAGGTAGAGAATAATGGAAAAGATTACCCTAGTAGTACATATCTTATTAGCCTTTAGTGTTATCGGTCTGGTTATGATCCAGCAAGGTAAAGGCGCAGATGCTGGCGCTTCTTTCGGCGGCGGCGGTTCACAAACTGTCTTTGGTGGTCAAGGTTCTGGTAACTTCCTTAGTCGCATGACAGCTATCGGTGCAGCAGTATTTTTCGCAACCAGTATGATTCTTGCTGTTGTTGCTAGTGAAAAAGCAAAAGGCATTAATGATTTAGGTATTCCAGCACAAGAAACTATAGAGATTCTTGAGCAAGACGCACCTGTTGTGGAAGAATACGCACCTGCTACAGACGCACCAGATGTTGATGTGTCTATTGATGATGTACCAGTGCTAGAAACACCAGCAGAATAAGCATCAAGTAGTAGTTGTCTAGAAGTAGAAGATACGCGGATGTGGTGAAATTGGTAGACACGCCACCTTGAGGGGGTGGTGGGCTTACGCCCGTGGGAGTTCGAATCTCCCCATCCGCACCAATTCGCTTTTTTAGTCGATCAGGCATATAATTGCCGGAGATTAGAAAAGCAAAGCAAGAAGCCCCTCGTTAGGGGCTTTTTGTTAGGCGCTATTTTTATTAATAACGCCGAATAGAGAAAGCTAATGACCACGCTGTGCGATTTAGTTTTCTTGTCTGCAAAGTGGTACGCGGACTGGGCACATGATGCCCAGTTTTTGTATCTGGCGTTTGAAAATCGCAGATTTTTTATAAAATGTACAAATTTTAAAGGTTACTAAAGCTTGGCTAGTAAAGAAGAATTATTACGTGAAATGATTGCTCCCGCTATTGAGGCGATGGACTTGACCCTTTGGGGTCTTGAATATTCAGCTCAAGGCAAGCATTCCGTTTTACGCATCTACATCGATAATGAAAACGGTGTAAGCGTTGATGATTGTGCGTCTGTCAGTCGACAGGTTAGTGCGATCATGGACGTTGAAGATCCTATTAGCCAGGAATATACCCTGGAAGTATCATCACCGGGTATGGATCGCCCGTTGTTTACTCTAGAACAGTTTACAAAATACATTAACGAGTGGGCTGATATCCGTTTACGTATGCCATTTGATGGTCGTCGTAAATTTAAGGGTGTCATCATTAATGTCGAAGAACAGGACGTAGTTTTGCGGGTTGACCAGCATGAGTACTTACTGCCAATCGATATGATCGAAAAAGCACACGTTATTCCCCAATTCAAGGACTAGGCAGAGAGCGAGGCTAGAAATGAGTAAAGAAATACTTCTGGTCGCGGAAGCGGTTTCAAACGAAAAAGGCGTTGATAAAGAAATTATTTTCGATGCGATTGAATCCGCATTAGCAGCGGCGACAAAAAAACGTTACGAAGACGAAGAAGCAACTATTACCGTAAGCATTGATCGCCGTACTGGCGACTATGTAACTTTCCGTAGCTGGTTAGTAGTAAGTAATGATGTAGTACCTGGTTTAGGCGATGAGCTAACACTTGAAGAAGCGTTAGAGATTGACGAAAACTTGAAACCTGGGGACGTGTATGAGACTGAAGTCGACAATATTGGCTTTGGTCGTATCGGTGCTCAAGCTGCGAAGCAAATCATTGTGCAGAAAGTACGTGAAGCTGAGCGCGCTATGGTTGTTGATCAATACGAAGATCGTGTTGGCGAGTTGGTTAGCGGTAGCGTTAAGAAAGTAACTCGTGACAATGTGATTGTTGATTTGGGTAATAACGCCGAAGGCCTATTACCAAAAGATCAGCTGATTGGTCGTGAAATTGTTCGCATGGGAGACCGTGTTCGAGCTGTTTTAGATTGTATTCGCCCAGAAAATCGTGGACCTCAATTAATGCTGAGCCGTATTGTGCCAGCCATGATGATTGAGTTGTTCCGCATTGAAGTGCCTGAAATCACCGAAGAAGTGATTGAAATTAAAGGTGCTGCTCGTGATCCAGGTTCTCGTGCCAAGATTGCTGTGAAAACTAACGATGGCCGCATGGATCCTGTTGGAGCTTGTGTGGGTATGCGTGGTTCTCGTGTGCAAGCGGTAACGAATGAATTAGGTGGTAACGAGCGTATTGATATCGTGCTTTGGGATGATAACCCTGCACAACTTGTTATCAATGCAATGGCTCCTGCCGAAGTTAGCTCTATCATTGTTGATGAAGACTCTAACTCGATGGATGTTGCCGTAGCCGCAGACAATCTAGCGCAAGCGATTGGCCGTGGTGGACAGAACGTACGTTTGGCTTCTGAGCTTACTGGCTGGGAAATCAATGTGATGACTGAAGCCGCTGCTGCTGAAAAGCAAAATGAAGAAGCGGGTAGCATCATTGATGACTTTACCCAGCAACTGGATATCGATGAAGACTTCGCAGAAGTATTGGTTGAAGAAGGTTTCACGTCGCTAGAAGAAGTTGCTTACGTACCAATTGCTGAAATCATTGCTATTGATGGCCTTGATGAAGAAATTGCGACTGAACTTCAAAATCGCGCAAAAGATGTGTTATTAACACAAGCGATTGCTTCCGAAGAAAAACTGGAAGAAGCAGAGCCAGCTGAAGACTTGTTAACAATGGAAGGCATGGATAAACACCTTGCTCTTGTATTGGCAAGCCAAGGCATTTGCACGATGGAAGATCTAGCAGAGCAGGCCATCGACGATATTATCGATATCGAAGGCATGACAGAAGAAAAAGCGTCAGAGATTATTATGACAGCTCGTAAGCCTTGGTTCGAAGGCGCTGAGTAACAGATTCACTCGGCCTAGGAGAGATGCATGACCGATACAACAGTTCAAGAGTTCGCCGATGTAGTGGGTACCGATTCCGATCGTTTACTGACTCAAATGAAAGAAGCGGGCTTACCTCAGACTAACGCAGATGATGCGGTTAGTGCTGAGCAGAAAGAGGCCCTATTGGGTCACTTAAAGAAAAATCACGGTGACGCTGCTGAAGCAGAGCCGAAGAAAATTAGTCTTAAGCGTAAGACAACCAGTACTTTGAAAACTGGCCAAGGCGGCAAGAAAGATGTTGCTGTTGAAGTTCGTAAGAAACGTACTTTTGTTAAGTCTGATGCCGACGCAGCGGTTGTTGAAGAAGCAATTACTGCCGTTAAAGCTGATAAAGTTGCCAAGGTAGATGCGAAAATCGCTACTGAGAAAGCAACTGTAGAAGCCAAAGCCGCAGCCGCCGCACTTGATGCCGCTGCTGCCGCTCAAGCAGCAGCAAAAGCGAAAGCTGCCGCTGAAGCTAAAAAGATTAAGCCAGCTGCTAAGCATAAGATTTCTCAGAAATCTCAGTCTGAAGCAAAAGCTCGTGGTGGCGTAAGCTCTACAGCTCGTGTTGCAGCGAAAGCTAAAGTAGCCGCTAAGCCAAAAGCTGAAGCGAAGCCAAAAGCTTCTGCTACTGCTAAGCCAAAAGGCAGCGCTAAGCCTAAGTTAAGCGCTAAGCCTTTAGCACGCGATACGCGTCATAAGAAGCCAACAGCGACAGCCGCTGCGAAAACTGTTCCTCCTACTAAGGAAGAGCTAGCGCAGAAGCAGGCAACAGCAGAAGCGGCAACGCAACGTGATGCTAAGAAGCGCGCTCCAGGTGCTCCAGGCGGCGCTGCTCGTGCTCCAGGTGGTGCTCCGCGCGGTCCAGGTGGTGCTCCACGTTCAGGTGCTCCGCGTCAGTTCCGTACTGAAGATGGTTCAGCTAATCAACGTGGTCGTCGTAAGAAGCTTAAGGGTAAAGCGGCACGTACTGCGCAAGCACAAGCAGATAACGAGCATTCGTTTACTAAGCCTACAGCGCCAGTAATTCACGAAGTTGAATTGCCAGAAGCGATTACCGCGGGTGAACTTGCCGCTAAAATGGCAATTAAGGCCGGTGACGTTATTAAGACGTTGATGGGTATGGGCGTAATGGCCACCATTAACCAAACTTTAGATCAAGATACGGCAACGTTAGTTGTTGAAGAGCTTGGACATAAAGTAACAAAGCTTATTTCAGACAATGCGCTTGAAGAAGATGTATTTGAATCTGTCGTTTATGACGCAGACGAAGAGCCTCGCGCGCCTGTTGTTACTGTAATGGGGCATGTTGACCATGGTAAAACTTCACTACTTGATAGCATTCGTTCAAGCCGTGTAGCGACTGGCGAAGCCGGTGGTATTACTCAGCATATTGGTGCTTATCACGTAGATACAGATCATGGCATGATCTCTTTCTTAGATACGCCAGGACACGCCGCGTTTACTTCTATGCGTTCTCGTGGTGCTCAGTGTACTGATGTCGTGATTCTTGTTGTTGCAGCCGATGATGGTGTAATGCCGCAGACGAAAGAAGCAGTACAGCACGCGAAAGCGGCTGGTGTTCCTATCGTTGTTGCTGTCAACAAAATGGATAAAGAAGGCGCTGATGTAGATCGTGTTAAAAACGAACTATCTGCCTGTGATGTTATTCCTGAAGATTGGGGCGGTGATGTTCCTTTCATGCCAGTATCTGCTCATACCGGTGAAGGTATTACAGAATTATTGGATTCGGTATTGCTGCAAGCTGAATTGCTTGAACTTAAAGCGGTTATCGATGGTCCTGGTCAAGGGGTTGTTGTTGAATCTCGTCTAGATAAGGGTCGCGGTCCGGTTGCTACCTTATTGGTTCAGAATGGTACCTTGAAGAAGGGCGATATCGTTCTTGCAGGTACTTTCTATGGTCGTGCTCGTGCCTTATTGGACGAAAACGGTAAGCCAACAGAATCAGCAGGTCCTTCTATTCCTGTTGAAATTCTAGGTATTAATGGTACGCCTGATGCAGGTGCCGCTTTCATCGTTGTTGAAAACGAGAAGAAAGCGCGTGAAGTAGCAGAGCACCGTGAAGCGACACGTAAAGAAGTAATTCAGCAGCGTCAACAGAAAGCGAAACTGGATGCCTTGTTTAACAACATGGGTGGCAGTGAGCAGTCTAACTTGAATATCGTTCTTAAGACCGATGTTCGTGGTTCACTAGAGGCGTTAACTGCTTCTCTTAACGGTCTTGCGACTGAAGAAGTGAAAGTTAATATCGTATCTTCTGGTGTTGGTGGTATTAGTGAGACTGACGCGACTTTGGCTTTGGCTTCTGAAGCGGTTGTATTTGGTTTCAATGTACGTGCTGATGCTTCTGCAAAACGAGTTATCGAAGATAACGGCCTAGATTTGCGCTACTACAGCATTATCTATGACCTTATTGATGATATTAAGGCAGCGATGTCTGGCTTGTTAGCTCCTGAGTTACGTGAAGAGATCCTAGGTGTTGCTGAAGTACGTGAAGTATTTACCTCGCCTAAGTTTGGTCTAATTGCTGGTTCTATGGTTACTGATGGTGTTATTCATCGTAATAAGAGAATCCGTGTTCTTCGTGAAAGCACTGTTATCTATGAAGGCGAGTTGGAATCTCTACGTCGCTTTAAAGATGACGTTCAAGAAGTTCGCCAAGGTATGGAATGTGGTATCGGTGTGAAGAACTATCAAGATGTTCGCGCTGGTGACCAGATCGAAGTGTATATTGTGAATGAAATCGCACGTACGCTTTAATTAGCTGTCTATTAAGTTAGATCATTAGCTAAACCGAAAAACGCCGCTTTATGCGGCGTTTTTTCGCTATGCTGGATACATAGCGATTATTCATTGGATTATTAACCGACTCATAATTGGGTATTTATTCCACAATTACCCAATAATGAATTTTTTGCTTTTGTAATCTGATAAATATGAATAATTGCGATAAATAAAGATTTACAGATGAGGCGTAACAATGCCAAAAGATTTTAGCCGCACCTCGCGTTTAGGCGAGCAGATCCGTCGAGATCTAGCGCAATTAATTCAATTCGACATGAAAGATCCACGCTTAGGCATGGTGACTCTTAACGCTGTTAAGGTTGCTAAAGACCTTGGTTATGCCGACATCTACTTCACAGTGATGGGTGCGAAAGGCGATAACGATCAAGCTGATGAAGCTGAGATTCAGAAGCAGGCAAGTAAAGTATTAAACGATGCTGCTGGTTTCTTGCGCGGTGAATTATCCCGTCAAATGACAACTCGCATTACGCCATTATTGCGCTTTCATTATGATGAGTCTTTGTTGCGTGGTCACCACATGACGAACTTAATCAATAAGGTGGTTGCTGAGGATAATGCTCGCTCGGGCAATTCTTCTGAAGATACTGAATAGTAGAAGCGAAGAGTAGAAGTAAAAGTATGGCGCGTATAAAAAAAGGCCGTGATGTCAGCGGCATTATTGTGCTCAATAAACCATTGGGCCTTTCTTCCAATCAAGTTCTGCAGAAAATCAAATGGCTTTTAGGTGCTAAAAAGGCTGGGCATACTGGTGCTTTAGATCCGATGGCTTCTGGTGTATTGCCTTTGTGTTTTGGTGATGCAACTAAGTTTTCACAAATTCTTTTAGAGTCGACTAAAGGCTATATCACAACGTGTAAGCTGGGCGAAATCCGCTCGACGGGTGATCAAGATGGCGAGATTATCTCGGTAAAGCCTATACCTGAATTTGACGCTGATTCGATTGAAGCAATACTGAAAGATTTTCGTGGTGTAATTACTCAAGTTCCACCTATGTATTCTGCGCTCAAGCACGAAGGTCGCCCTTTGTATGAGCTTGCTCGCAAGGGTGTCGAGTTAGATTTAAAAGCATTAAAGCAGCGCGAAGTAACGATTCATTCGTTAAAACTATTGGCGATTCGTCAAGATTTGGGTGAAATTGATCTAGAGGTGGTTTGTTCTAAGGGAACCTATATTCGCAGCTTGGTTGAGGATATCGGTAATGAAGTTGGCTGCGGTGCTTATGTCAGTATGCTGCATCGTAATAAAGCAGGCCCGTTTTCAGAAGCCCAATTCATTGATTATCAAACACTTTTAGATCTTGAAGATAATTATCCTGTGGTCGCTGAGCGTCACAGGGTGATGGATGAAATGCTAATTCATTCAGCAGAAGCCATTCCTGACTGGCCAAAGGTTGAATTATCCTTACAGGAAGGGCACAAAATTTTACATGGGCAGAGAGTGAAAACTAGCTTCCCGCTCACGCCTCAAGTACAATTATGGGTTAATACTCCTGATGGAGTTGTCTTTGTAGGCGTTGGTGACATTACTGACAACGGCACATTGATACCGAGGCGCGTTTTCCAGGTTACTCTGCCAGCATAAAGGCTAAAAGAAGTAGTTGTAGAAAATGAGTTTCAACCGATTTTCTGGCTAGCGTTTGTTTTAACTAAGGTTGAAATGAAAGCAGCATCCTACTGTTAATATGCACGGTGGAGATGTATGGCCGATTTAAACGCATATTATGATGGAGAAAATATCATGGCTTTAACTGTTGAAAATAAAGCGGCTATCGTTGCTGAGTACCAAACTGCCGAAGGCGATACTGGTTCACCAGAAGTTCAGGTTGCTTTGTTGACTCACAACATCGTTGGTTTGCAGGATCACTTTAAAGTGAACCATAAAGATCACCACTCTCGTCGTGGTTTGATCCGTATGGTAAACCAGCGTCGTAAATTGTTGGATTACTTGAAGGGTAAAGACGCAACTCGTTACACTTCTTTGATCAAGCGTTTAGGTCTACGTCGTTAAGATGTAGCCTGTAAATAGAAGCCCTTTTTAGGGCTTCTATTTTTTTGTCTCGAACAAATTTTTTAATTAACCATTTAATACATACTGTACTGTCAGTTCTTAGCTACTTCTAACCATTTGCCTTTCAGCCGCCTTTCATATGACGGGCAACCTTGCGAAAAGGGCCAATGCTTAGAAGTGCTAACAGCGCAGACATTTAAGGATTGAAAGAATGAGCAATATCCCTACAGCGATTACCAAAACGTTTCAGTTTGGTGAAGATACTGTAACTCTAGAAACTGGTCGTATTGCACGTCAGGCTTCTGGTGCTGTTTTAGTTACTATTGGTAAGACTCAAGTATTGACCACAGTGGTTGGTGCTAAATCTATGCGTCCTGGACAAGACTTTTTCCCATTGTCTGTTCACTACATGGAAAAAACTTACGCAGCGGGCCGTATCCCTGGTGGTTACCTGAAGCGTGAAGGTCGTCCTTCTGAAAAAGAAACACTAACGTCACGTCTTATTGACCGTCCAATTCGTCCATTATTCCCTAAGGGTTTCATGAACGAAGTTCAGGTTGTTTGTACTGT
>ERZ1027231.52-NODE-52-length-80190-cov-61.589268_pt1 | contig 80190 bp, 64 predicted proteins | sample MGYA00520866_ERZ1027231 | MGnify/ENA primary metagenome ERZ1027231 (study PRJEB33311, sample SAMEA4378411) | marine metagenome | biome: Marine biome; feature: Fjord; material: Water | collected 2014-07-20T08:00:00Z/2014-07-... | depth 75 m ...
AAAATAGTCTTCAACTAAGATGGTACGTTCTTGACCTTGAACATGGAGTGTCATGGTTGCACCTAAAGCGATTAACGCAGGTGGCATATCACCAATAGGTGAGGCGTTACCAACGTTGCCGCCTAAAGTTCCGGTATTACGTACTTGCTTAGAACCGATACGTTCGATCATTTCGCCTAGGTCAGGGTAGTAATGATGCAAGGTATCGATAAATTCACTGTAAGGTAGTGCAGAGCCAATAATAATCTCAGTCTCTGTTTCTTCGATAGTGGTTAATTCTGCAACGTTACCGACATAAACAAGCTTATCAATAGTTGCTAAATTTTGAGTAACAGAAAGGGCTAAATCGGTACCACCAGCCACTAAGGTTGATCTAGGCTCATTGGTTAACTCTGTCGCTAACTCATCGATATTTTGGGGCGCAATATAGTGATGACCATTACCTGTTAACGCAGGTGTAGGTGATTGTTGTAATTCTGTTAGCGCGGCAATTGTTTGTTGGTAGTGCTTAGCAAATGAATCTTCTGCAGCATTCTCGCTAGAGGTGATGGCTGCTTCGATAATTGAACGGTAACCGGTACAGCGACATAAATTACCGGCTAATGCTTCTAATACCTCAGCGCGATTTGGTTTGTTATTTTGCTTATGCAAAGCAAAAGAAGACATGACAAATCCAGGGGTACAGAATCCACATTGTGAACCGTGGTTATCAACAATGGTTTGCTGAGCGTGATGTAATTGAGCACCTTCTTTCAAGTCTTCAACTGTAATCAATTGCTTGCCATGCAAATTACCGACAAAAGTAATGCAAGAGTTAATTGATTTATAAGTTAGCTGACCAGGGTTTTCACTATCTAGTTCAGCCAATACTACGGTACACGCACCGCAATCACCTGAAGCACAGCCTTCTTTTGTGCCAGACTTAAATTGCTCTTCACGTAAGTATTGTAAAACAGTCTTATTAGGATCTAAGTTTTCAATCTTTACCAGCTCATTGTTTAACAGGAATTTTATTGTATTTGCTACCATTATTCTTTCCGCTTTAATTTTGATTATATGTGTCGAGTTGAATATTCGTATGGATTTACTATAGCAGAATCATAAGTTGACACAAGTGTCAGCTTTGATGTTTTTGTTACCGAAAGTGTCACCGAAGGCTAATAAAGCTTTCTTAATGCTTGGTTAAAGGCAGTATAGAAAACGGGTATATAGCGATGAAGTTCTGGCAAAACAGTGCGTTGGTGCAGGATTTTAAAAAATGAATTTCATTATCTACAGCTATATTTCTCACGACACAATAATGATTAAAATTTCATCATGTGAAATTAACGCGCATTGAATATTGTGTTGTTTGTGTTTTGTCTTTGCTGAGCGAGCAGATAAATCTTAATGACAGGGCTTGTCTGAAATTATTTAACTGGCATTATGTACTCAGTTTAATTGCGATATCTTTTAGCAATTATCTTAATCACTCAATACAGTCTGCAAATCAGCGGAGTTATTAATGTTTCCTCGAAGTAGTCGCCTAGCCTTAATCACCCTAATATTGAGTGTGGTGAGTTTAGCCTCTTTCAATGCCATGGCTCACGGCGTAGATGAAAGTACCCGGCTTTTTTTACAAAATAATACCGGCGTGCAATTCTTTCCTTTTATGTACATTGGCGCCAAACATATGGTGACCGGGTATGACCATTTGCTGTTTTTAGCGGGCGTAATCTTCTTTCTATACAAGAGCAAAGATATTTTATTGTATGTCAGCATGTTTACCTTGGGGCATAGCTTAACCTTGCTCTTTGGTGTGCTTGGTGATGTGCAAGTGAATGCGTATATCATTGACGCAATTATTGGTTTGTCAGTGGTTTACAAAGGCTTCGATAACTTAGGTGGTTTTGAGCGTACCCTTGGCTTTAATCCAAATGCTAAAATAGCCGTACTGATTTTTGGTTTGTTCCATGGTTTTGGTTTAGCGACAAAACTACAAGAGTTTCAACTGCCTCAAGAGGGCTTGTGGGAGAACTTGATCGCTTTTAATTTAGGAGTGGAGCTTGGCCAATTTGCCGCGCTAACTTTTATATTATTGCTCATTAGCTTCTGGCGAAAACATCATTCGTTTGCACAATTTTCTACTGCAAGTAATACCTTCTTAATGAGTGCGGGTTTTATGCTGATAGGCTTTCAGTTAACGGGTTATTTTACTGGTTAGCGGTTTTTTCGACATTAGCAAGACACTCATTTACGCAATTCGATATTTAAGAGACAAATACCCGCTCGACTTGAATATGCTCGTTTCAGGAAGTCTGAGCGATTCATAATCAAGGCGCATTTTTTTAGTAAGGGTCATTCCCTTAAAAAGAAATCTAACGTAGAGTATGATTTGCTCAGCATTCCCTAAATCCAGCTGAGTCATGCATCTTCAAGTAGAACGGGTATTTATGCAACATACGTTATCAAATAAGGCTTTATTCAAATCAACTATTATCGCACTGATAATTGCAGGCATAGTACTGATTAGTTTTATCTTGCCAGCAGAATACAATATAGACCCAACAGGTATTGGCGCTAAACTTGGTTTAACAGCGTTAGCCAATCCAGCGGGGACTGCGAAAATCAGCACTAAACAGAGTGATGAACTCAACACCGCAAATCAACAAGAGACCGATATTATTGAAGTTATTGTCCCTGCAGGGCGTGGTGTTGAATATAAATTTTCGATGACGCAGTTTAATAAAATGGAATATCAATGGCATACCGATGGCACTGCACTTTTCTTTGATTTACACGGCGAGCCTGAAGGCGATACCACAGGTTATTATGAAAGTTATGCTATTGCGACGTTAACGGAAATGAAAGGTAGTTTTACTACGCCATTTACCGGTGTCCATGGCTGGTATTGGAAAAACACATCAGACAAGCCTGTAGTGGTTAAACTCACTGTTGGTGGTAAATATAGTATCGTTGGATTAAAAAAATAGCCATTAACAATGTCACTTAAAGTACTGAGAAGTAGTCGTGTTAGTAAGGGCGAATTATATTCCCAAGTGGCCCTTTAATGTGATTGTCTAAGGTTATTTATTAACGGAATGACTTAAGGTATTAACTCGATTGAACGCACTTGTAAAATAGCTTCACCACCGTCTGTGTCTTTCATGCTAGGTGTTAGATAAATCGCATTAATATGTTTAGGTAATAGACCATAATCTGTTGAACTGGCAGGAGTCCATTGTGGTCGTGAGAAGTCTTTCAAATCAACTTCCTTCGTTGACCACTGATTTGTTGGTGGTAGTTCTATTTGGTAATGGGCATAACTTTGGTCGCCGTGCTTACCGTATTCTCGTTGAGATAATTTGATGATAACAGGAATATCACATTGATAAGTTAATCGTATTTTCTGACGTCCAACCAAAGAATCATCAGATAAGCGATGAATTAATTCAACCCATGAATTACGCTTGGCATCAACGCCTGGCACACGCTTAAATTTAATCCAAATACCGCCATGCCTAATAAGCTTTTCGTTAATAATCGCTTCGCTACCATAAGGGTCGGTATCATAACTCCATTGGTGTTTATCTAATGGTGCTTGAGTGACTTCTACATTGGCATAGGCATAGACACTCAATATAGCGATAAAACTCACTAAGGTAACGAGTAATGTTAATTTATAAAAGCGCATTTATAGCCTTCAATGGGATGTTTGGGGTAATAATAAAATAAGGCCACTCGGTGAGGAGCAATTTATCCTCCCATCAAGGGTGATGACTCTTTCTCTTGCTTTGTAATAGATTGCTGTTGCCAATCTTTTACACCGTATTTTGCTAAAATTTTGTTTAACCGTCCATTCTCTCTTAATTGTATCAAACCATTATCGAAAAGCTTTACCTGTTCTTTACTCAATAAAGGCGAAAATCCTAAAAATAATGGGGTAAAATCACCTTCAGTGCCGGCATAAATGATGGTTGGGTCGGACGTGCCGGATGCTTTTAGCTGTGATGATTTATTTACCAATGTAGATAGCTGATATTGCACAGTAAATCTTGAATCCAATAAAATGTCTAATCGACCTAAGCGCAACATTTTCAATTGCTTCTGCAAAGGAGAGTTACCACTCGCTGAAAATATGTGTGCAGTATAATTTTTCAATAAACTACCAATATTGTCGCCATACTCATAACCGTTGATGGTACCTAAAATAGCATTACTTTTTAGGGCTGCGGCTAAGTCAGCAATACTTTGAAAACGCCATGGATTACTATCGCGTACATAAAAGTCGTTATATAAACCGCCAAAGCTTAAGCGGCTTTTTTGGAGTGTAAAGTCATTGATATGTTGTGATGTTAAACCAAGTAATATATCTACTTTTCCCTTTTGGGTGAGATCTAGAGCTCTTGCCAATGGTGTTAAAGCAAATTTTACTTTAACGCCATTACTGGCAGCTATCTCCATCACTATTTCAACTAAAAACCCTGGTAGATGAGTGTCGTCACAGATATAAGGACACCATTCATCAGAAGCAACAACTAAGACTTTTGCCTGAACAGGTTTAGCAAAAACGCTGGCGCATATAAGCCAAAATGCTAGGCTAAGTGCTATAAAGTTTTTAGTGTGTTTTATCATATTAGATTTCTTGAACTACAACATCAGTCGTTGGTAAATTGCTCGAGCGCCATAAATAATAGAGCGCAGGTAAAACAAGCAGGGTTAATAACATAGCACTCGCCATGCCACCGACCATAGGTGCAGCAATGCGACTCATCACTTCTGAGCCGGTACCCGTGCCATATAATATAGGTAATAAGCCAACGATAACCGTTCCCCCGGTCATCATTATAGGTCTTACTCGTAAACCTGCGCCATGCAATACAGCTTGTAAAACCTCAGCCTTAGTAGTTATTTTCCCTGCTGTGGCATTATCGGCCATTAAGGTATTATACGCTTGATTCAAATAAACCAGCATAATAACACCAATTTCTACTGCAACACCCGCAAGCGCAATAAAACCGACACCTACTGCAACAGAGAAGTTATAACCTTGCAAGTACATTAACCAAACACTTCCCACCATAGCAAGCGGCAGGGTACCTAAAATAATGGCAACTTCGGTGACATTACGAAAGTTCAGATACAGTAATACAATGATAATAGCTAATGTTAACGGGACAACATAGGTCAGTTTAGCTTTTGCCCTTTGCATGTATTCATACTGACCTGCCCACGTAATAGAGTAACCCGTTGGAAGTGTTAACTCCTTATCTAGTACTGTTTGTGCGTGGGTCACGTAACTGCCAACATCAACACCTTTGGTATCAGCCAAGTCGATGAAAGCCCAACCCGTTAATCTAGCATTTTCTGATTTGATGCCCGGCGGCCCATCTTCAATAAATACATGGGCAACATCGCCTAACGAAATGCGCTGACCATTGGGTGTCACTATGGGTAATTGTGAAAGCTGCTCTGGTGAGTCTCGGTAATCTTGGGGATAACGTAAACTAACTGGGTAACGCTCTAAGCCTTCTACGGTATTGGTCACATTCATACCGCCAATCGCAGTGGCAACCACTTGTTGAATGTCGCCAATATTTAAACCATAACGTGCCGCCTTACCACGTTGAATATCAACTTTGATATAACGACCACCAGCAACACGCTCAGAATATACGGAAGCAGTACCAGGTATTTCGGCTAAAATATTTTCAAGTTGTTGACCTATTTCTTGAATAGTTTCGAGTTTTGGTCCCGAAATTTTAATACCTACGGGTGTTTTAATCCCAGTAGCTAGCATATCTATGCGGGTTTTTATTGGCATAACCCAAGCATTAGTGACACCAGGCAGTTTGACTAAGGCATCAAGTTCTTTTTTCAAATGAGTGATAGTCATACCTTCGCGCCATTCACTCTTTGGCTTAAATTGAATAAAGGTTTCTATCATAGTCAAAGGTGCCGGATCTGTTGCTGTTTCTGCGCGCCCCATTTTACCAAAAACGGTCTTTACCTCAGGTATGGTTTTAATCAGTTTATCGGTTTGTTGCAATAACTGCCTTGCTTGACCAATGGATATTCCAGGGTAAGTGGTAGGCATATACATTAAATCACCTTCATCAAGCGGTGGAATAAATTCACTACCTATTTTATCTAGTGGGTATAAACCAATGATCAGCACAACGACAGCAGCCGAGAGGGTAGTTTTCGGAAAGCGTAATACCGCTTTGAGCGCTGGAAGATACAATGCGGTTAAGAATTTATTTACCGGGTTTTTATGTTCAGCGAGTACTTTGCCGCGAATAAAATAACCCATTAATACTGGTACCAAGGTAATTGCTAGCGCAGCTGCGGCAGCCATGGCATAGGTTTTAGTATAAGCGAGCGGCGAAAACATTCGACCTTCTTGTGCTTCAAGGGTAAATACCGGCACAAAGCTGACCGTGATAATGAGCAAGCTAAAGAATAATGCCGGACCCACTTCACAGGCGGAATCAATGACAACCTGCCAACGTTTTTCGTTTGATAAGGGCTGATCTTGCGGTAAATGCTCCATGTGCTTGTGCATGTTTTCAATCATCACTATTGCGCCGTCAACCATAGCGCCAATGGCAATTGCGATACCACCAAGAGACATGATATTGGCATTTAAACCTTGCGCATGCATCACGATAAAAGCCGTTAAAATACCAACAGGAATGCTAATGATCACCACTAAAGAAGAACGTAAATGAAAGAGAAAAATAACGCACACTAACGCGACAACACCGAACTCCTCTAACAGTTTCATCGCCAAGTTACTTACTGCACGTTCAATTAATGCTGATCTGTCATAAACGGGAACAATTTCTACCCCTTCAGGTAAACCTTTTTTCAACTGTTTCAGCTTAGCTTTTACACCATTAATGACCTGCTGAGCATTCTCACCAAAGCGCATCACCACAATACCACCGACGGTTTCACCTTCACCATTTAGCTCTGCAATACCTCGGCGCATTTGTGGCCCCGTACCTATTTGTGCAACGTCTTTCAGTAACAAGGGAGTGCCGTTTTTATTAACACCTAAGGGAATATTTTCAAGATCGTCTACGCCTTTAAGATAGCCTGTTGCTCTTACCATGTATTCAGCTTCAGCCATTTCTACCACAGAAGCGCCAATCTCTTGGTTACCCTGTTTGATGGCCGTTTGGATAAGAGACAGTGGAATACCAAAAGCACGCAGCTTGTCTGGATCAACTTGTACTTGGTATTGTTTGACCATGCCGCCCAGTGCCGTTACCTCTGAAACACCTTTTACTGTTTGCAGTTCATATTTTAAGAACCAATCTTGTAAGCTACGTAATTGACTTAAATCATGTTGGCCGGTTTTGTCGATCAACGAATAGAGGTATACCCAACCAACGCCTGTCGCATCAGGGCCTAATTGCGGTTTTGCATCACTGGGTAAGTTTGGAGATACCTGACTTAAATATTCTAATACCCGAGAACGAGCCCAATAAAGGTCAGTGTCTTCTTCAAAAATAATATAGACATAAGAATCACCAAAAAAAGAGAAACCACGCACAGTGACCGCGCCAGGTACTGACAACATGGCGGTAGTAAGCGGATAAGTTACCTGATCTTCAACCACTTGCGGTGCTTGCCCCGGGTAACTCGTTTTGATAATAACTTGCACATCAGATAAATCAGGCAATGCATCAATAGGCGTATTTTTTACTGAATACAACCCGACGCCCACTAAAATCATAGTGGCCAATATGACGAAGAAACGATTGCCTACTGACCAACGAATAATGGCAGCAATCATTGTGTGTCTCCTTTAGTCATAGTTGCCTTAGACATGCCTTTTTCCATGGTCATAGCACTAATAATAATGAATTCGCCATCGCTAACTTCGAAGGTAAACATTAAATAAGCATTAAGCGTAAAAAGAGTCATATCCACGGAGTCACTTACCATGAAATCTACACTGGCAGGCGCTCGGTTCCATTTTTCAATCGCTTCACGATCGATAGTCACCATGCGGTGATCGGTCATCACCGAAGTGACTGTGCCATGGACCGTTGCCGAAGACACATTACTATTACTTTCGTCAGTAGCCTCATCAGATTGAAATTCCTCAATATGCATACGTTTAAAGTCTGAAGTTTTACTGGACTCAGAATCAAGTAGAAATTGAGCAGAGCTGACCACCTTTTCTCCTGCAGAAAGGCCTGCAATAATTTCGATATTATCACGGTCAAAACGGCCAATTTTCACAGCGACCGATTTAAAATAACCCTCACCTAGTGCTAAAACCACTCTGTCTTGATTACCTGTACGAATAACAGCTTCTCTTGGCACTTGCAAAGCGGATTCGTTGTCATTGATGGCAATTGAAATTTGCGCGAACATATTCGGTCTTAAATCACCGTTCGGGTTATTAAAATGCAGTCTAACAATACCCGTTCTGGTTTTTGGGTTTAACATTGGATGTACGTGTTCAACTTTACCCTGCCATTGTTTAGACGGTAAATAATCCAAACGCATACTGGCACTATCGCCCATGACAACTTTAAATACATCGCGCTCAAATACTTCTGCCTTCACCCAGACTTGCGTTAAATCGACGATAGATAACATCATGGTTTCTGGTTTTACATAGAAACCTTCCCTGATAAACAAACTTTCTACGACACCATTTTGTGGCGCGTAAAAAGTAACGTTCAGTTGAACTTTTTTATCCTTTTTTAACGCCTTAATAGTCTTTTGAGGAATTTGTAAGGCGATAAGACGATTCTCTGCGGCGGTTATTAAACGTTTATTTTTTCGATCTAATGCCAGTAGTAATTCTTCTTGCGCATTGACTAATTCAGGTGAATAGATGTCATAAAGTGCTTGACCCTTAGTCACTGGATCACCAATAGCATTGATATAGAGCTTTTCAACCCAGCCGGCGATACGAGGGTGAATATGTACTAATTTATCCTCATCATAAGTGACATAACCCACTGTTTCTATTGTGGTCTTAAGTGGGCTATAAGTCGCTGTGGTAGTACGTACACCTAAGTTATTAATAACACTAGGTGAAATTTTTATGGTGCCGGCACCTTCATCAATCGTATTGTTTTGACTACCGTAATAAGGGATCAAATCCATGCCCATAGGAGATAAACCCGGTTGGTCACGTCTATAGTTTGCATCCATTGGAGCAACCCAATACAAAGGTTTATTTTCTTTGGTTTCGTTATCACTAACACTTGTTGTAGTGGGGAAAAAGCTTGTTAAAGCTAAGGTAATTAGTACTCCGAAAACTAAGCCTAAAATTATGCCTGTTAACGTAATGTGTCTGACTTTTACTACAGGGCGGTTTGCTGAGTCGTTGGTATGTTTGTTGATAGTCATTATTTTTCCTCACGCAGAGCAAAAGTTTGCTGCGGATTGTTCATAGCCAAACTACCGACAAAAAGGTAATTCAGTTCTAAAATTATTTTTTGCTGTTCAACCGCAATTTTTAGCTGCTCTATTTCAGCATTAAGTTCGGCGATGCGTGATCGTACGACTTCTGAAAAATCGCCATCATCGTTGGTATATGCTGTTAATGAAGCTTCGGCTTGATCGTGAATTTGTGGCAACAGTCTTGTTTGGTAGAGTATTTTACGATTGTTTAATCGTGATAAACGCCCTTGTGCACTCGAAAATGCTCCAAGTAACTGACGCAGTAATAATATTTTTTCTGTTTTCACCGCTTCTGTTGCTGACACAGCTGATTTTACTGTCATATCTTGACGATTATCAGTAAATAGCGGCAGATCAAAAGTCACGCCGACAGAGAATAAATCAGCTCTACTATTGCCTAAGGGATCATCATCTCGATAGCCATAACTTGCGTTGATCCCCCACTCAGGCTGGTAGGCTTGTTCTGCTAAATTTATGCCTGTTTTTGTCGCAAGTATCTTTTTATCTAGTGCAATGACTGCAGGGTGCTTAACGAATTGTTCGGTGAGCTCTTCTACGGATAACCAAGCATTATTACTCATATCAGTATTGCTCAGACCAGTACTCGCGTGTCTTAAACCTGCATGTAGTAAATCTAACTGGGGTAATTGCTTAGCCAATGTCATATGTTGTAGTTGACCGAACTCAGCGATACCTACTTGCGTAGGATCATTAAGAAATGCCGTTGATAGCCATTGCGACAACATGCCTACGTAAGCATTTTGTTGTTGCGCTAATATGTCGAGCCGATCATCGAGCTGTGTTAATTCAAGTTGGGCACGCACAATATCTTGCTGACGTGTTTTACCTAACGTTGATGAATAGCTCGCTTGAGCGACATCAGCTAATTGCTCGAACAGCGAACGGTTTTGTTCAATAAGGATTATGCTTTGCTGAACATAATAGGCATCCAGCCATAAGCTGCCAACGGTAACCGCAACTTTAGCTTCTCTATCGCTACGTTGAAACGGATAGGCTTCACTTTGAATACGCAATTGCTGATTCTTGATTGTTAGGCTATCACCGCGAGGAAACATTTGGGTAATACCCACTTTTAGCTGTGTCATTCCCTCTTGAGCAAAATCAAAACCATCAGTAGGCAGGTTTGCAAATGCGACTGACATTTTAGGGTCAGGTAAACTTGAAGCGGCATTGCTCAATGCCTCAACGGCTTGTTGCTGGTGTTTATTACCCGTGAGCCAAGGGTCGTTTTTTTGTGCGGTTGTTACTGTGCTATTAAATGACCAAACCTTTTGATTATCAGCAGCCTGAAGAATAGGGCTAGCAACACATAACACACTTAATGTGATGATGTTGGCGACAGTTGCGCGCGCTTGAACGGGAAAAGAAAATAAAAACATGACTCCCTCCTGAGGGAATACTTAACGGTAATGACGAGACGGTTTTTGCATCAGCGATACTTTTTAAGTTATCAGCGATAAAATTTATACAGCAAAATGTAGACGCAATGAGACTGTGATTAGCTCAGAATAGGTGGTCTATAAAGGGAGGTCAGTGTTTGACTTGTGGTAAGGGTGTTGAGTGACTTTATTTTACTCGGCGTTACAAAGACGGGGGTGTAATTGATAGTCATTGAAAATGCTGAAACGGTTGAACATCCGCCTGTTAAACAATTACACACTTGCTCACAACAACTGTCAGAAGACATAGAAGAACAAGTTTTTTCTGTCATCATTTCTTCGTCACAATCAGACATGGCACTCATGTCGTGGGCAGTGTTGTTTCTCTGTGTGCTGTGATGATTTGAACCTTTCATCGATGACATTTCAGTCATCATTTGCTCACTTTGCTGCATACTAGCCATGCTATAAAACATAGTCATTGATGCCATTGATTGACCGATAAAGATCAAACAAAGCAAAACAACCATAACTGTTTTATTGATGAAAGTAGCCATAAGCAACACTTAGATTATGAGTGAGTTACAATTACCTAGGTATTAACTACTTAATAATTAGGTAATAAGATTTCTTTTAATTCTAGCACCATTGAAAAGCAGATAGCAATAATACCAGGTTTATTAACGATAGTTCCAATGTCGAACTGTGATAGTGGACTTAAAATACTACCCATAGGTGAAGCTTTGTTTTAAATGATGACTCATGCCACATTGCGGTCATTAGCGACAATTTACTTTAATGGAATTCAGATTATTTAATATAATCCGGATATCACATTATAAATAAATACTAATCTCATCATGGCGGTAAAAGTGCTCATAAACAGGTTACCCCAATTAGTTAATGATACATGGGAAAGTTAGGGTTTGAACCTTTATTAAATCATGCAATAACCATAGTGCTAATAACAATCACAAAAGCAACGATTAAATATTTCTTTTTATCAGCACTATAAAATATTTTTGGTTCAACCCACTCAGACAATGCACCTATTTTGTGTAACTCTTTTCTTAATTCTTCAATATTAGATTTACAAGAGTAATGTGCCCCTCGTAAATTTTCGGTGTTATTAAGTAAATGTTTTTTGGTGACATCTAAGTAATTTTCATGATCTTTAGATGGATTTTTTAGATTTAATACGTATGCTTCTTCGTACGTTAGAACTAATTCAGAATGTAATCTCCAAGAATCAAGAAGTGCCTTAATATGGGAATATGCTAAATTAATAGACATTCTGACATCTAAACTTTCTACTTTAGTTAAAAACGCAATATTGCCGTGAAAATATGATAAGTAGTCTTGCTCAGCCATATGTCTATATGGAACGATTTCGTCATCGAGTAACGACTCCAATTTTTCACCTGCTGATAGATAATACAAATGCCACAAGCAGTCAGTATCATCACTCACTCCTCGCAGGTAGCCATGTATTTGCTTAGATTCTTTATTGAGCTGTTTTGTGCTTGATATTTTATGGGCGATTATTACTCCTGCCAAAGTAAATAAGCCACCAACCAGTGCAGACAGAAAACTTGAAAACATTGAGCTCGTTACTATCGTCTTAATTAAATCCCAATATGTCATTTTACATCCTTATACTTAGTCATTTTGAGTGACTTTATGCACCTTTGTTATTGTTACGTCTTCGGTTTACAACATAGTTTGCGTACTTTGCAGAACCAGAAAGATCGGGAAACAATGTAAAATCATTAATATTCATTTTATCTAAAGAATCTAAGGCGAAATCTTTTTCTGAGCGTGGTATTAATATACGACCTAATTGAGTAATACCATCTTCCTCTAAGCTCTTTACCCATTCAGTCATACATTCCATATTTGGGGTGCGGATAAAGAGACCTCTTTGGTTAATTAAACGTGCATTTTCATCTAAGTATGGGGTCAAGAATTCTATATGGTGTTCTGATTTAAGCTTTTTTATTCCAGAGTTATTATTGATAACTTTTGATAATAACCAAACTACAACACTGTCTGTTTCAGATATTTCACTATTAAAAGCAAAAAAAGCTGCAACATATGGAGAATCTGACCAATCTAATAAAGGTGTGTCTAAACCGAAATGTTGACCAAGTGCCCACCATTCATTTTCAGATAAACTTGATGGATTATGGCCTCTCCTTCCCAAGCAATGCTTTTGAAAAGTTTCTAAAGCTTTATGCTCTATTTCTTCGTTACCTGTTTCTATCATCTTACGTTTTAAAGTTGATTCTAGCTTCCAATTTTCTGAAGCATGTCCCCTAAATACATAATTGTGATTTTGTCTTAGTGTATTTTCATCATGAATAAAATCTAAAAAACCATTCCATGAATCACAAACTACATCTGCAGTTACTGGGCCTGTTGCAAATTGAGACCAACCATTTCCTATGAGGGTTGCAGCTGTCGTTTGTGGTTCTTTTTTTGTTTTTGTAGTCAAATTTCACTCCATTGCAAACTGGTAAATAGATACATAATGCCACATTAAGCGACAAAAAATTTTTGACTAAAATAAAGTAGGCATCAAGTTCAACCATAACGGTTAAGGTGATGATTTTCAATACATTAATAACAATTAGATTTTATGCCATAAGTTGAAAGAAGGCGCTATACTTTCATGGGAAAAGTGTAGACTTCTGGTGGAACTATACATAAAGCCAGTTACATAACAGACTTGAAGCATTATAAAATATATGGCAAATATTTTTTGTCTAATGTCAGGAATGCGCACAGAGCAGTCTTTATTTTCTAACAATTTATTCAATAATTTTGTTACTTTTTCTGAGCTCACACATCTATTAATTACACTTATTAGAAGATATGAGAGCAACATGAAACATACAAGCAAGATAATTACGCTCATACCCCTGATATTATTAGGGCTGTCAGGATGTAATGAATCATCAAAAAAAGAAACAATGTTAGATCCTGAACTTGTTGCACAAGGCAAAGAGATATTTCGCTTTGATACCTTTGGCGATGAGCAACTATGGACAGATACGTTGCAATTACACAATGTGGTTGCTGGCGCAGTCGATCCGGTAACCGCTTTATCCGTTGGCCTTAAAGTAGATTCTGAGGTATTACCTGAAGGGGTATTACAAACGGTTGACCTTACCGACCCCGCCACAACTATCACCTTATTAAAGCTCAATGCTGTTGTTGGTTTACAAGGTGATGTTCAAGAAATTAATGGTAAAGATACCTTAGTGAGCCTTGGAACGACTTGTGCTTTGTGTCATTCAACGGTCGATGACTCGGTTGCGCCGGGCATTGGGAAACGATTAGATGGCTGGGCAAATAGAGATCTAAATCCTGGTGTTATTTTGTCATTGTCACCAGCTTTACAAGATCAAGCAACGCAAGATGTACTGCTATCTTGGGGCGCTGGTAAGTATGATGCGTATTGGAATCAAGATGGTCTTAATGATCCTACTGTAATACCACCAGCCTACGGTTTAAAAGACGTCGCATTAGCAACTTATACGGGTGAAGGTAGTATTTCATACTGGAATGCTTATGTTGCCGTGACACAAATGGGCGCACAAGGTAATTTTGTTGATGACAGGTTAGGGCTCAATATTATGCATGATCCTGATTTAGTTACCGATAAACTACCAGCGTTAGAAGCTTATCAATTTTCCTTAAATGCCCCTAAAGCCCCCCAAGGGAGTTTCGATATTGATGCGTCAAACCGAGGTAAAATAGTCTTTAATAACCAAGGTAACTGTAGTGCTTGTCATAGCGGTGATAATTTTACCGATGCTGACACACAGCTTCATTATCCTGACGTTATTGGGACAGACTCCACGTTAGCTAGCAGAAGTTTTACTGGAAAATACCGTACTACGCCATTGGCAGGCGTATGGCAGCATCCGCCATATTTTCATGATGGTAGCGCCGCAACCTTACTTGATGTTGTTGAGCATTATAATAATCACTTTGCTTTAGGGTTAATGCCTTCAGAAAAAGACGATTTAGTACAATATTTACTATCATTGTAAGTAGGCTCAATAAAAAATAAGTAATGCAGAGCAACTAAAACGTGATTTACAGGCGAATACATGACAGAAATTGATTCTCTAAAAACAGCAGAAGACTACCAACTCATTGCGCATATTTTAGCGGGCAATATTAATGCCTACGAAGTCGTAATACGTCGCTATAACCAGCTTATGTTTCGCATCGCCAAAGGCATTTTTGCAGATGACGATGAGGCGATGGATATTGTGCAAGAAGCGCACATTACTGCTTATCAAAAACTCGGCTCTTTTAAGGGGCCAAAAGGTTTTATGACTTGGATTGCCACTATAACGCGAAATATTGCTTTGATGCGCTTAAGAAAATCTAGTCGCTTAAGCTATAGAGAGGAGGAAGAAGTGTTTAAATTAATTGAACTTGATATAGCAGCCGAGCCCATTTATGACACTATAGCTAATCAACAAACTAAAGCCACGTTAGAGCAATTGATCAACGCATTACCTATAAACTATCGGGCTATTTTTATTTTACGTGCTATTGAAAAAATGGCGATAAATGATATTGCTCAAATCCTATCACTTGAATACGACGTGGTAAAAGTACGCTTTCATCGAGCTAAAAAAATGTTAAAAGTAGAAATAGGGCAGATACTGACCGAACAGAAGCTTAGTTTGTATGAATTTGCCGGTGATCGCTGTGACAATATTACGCACAATGTAATGGCTGTGATCAAACAACAAAGTCGATAAAGTTTAAAAACTAGGTTATTACCTGAAACAATGACATATGAGTGTAAATAACCTGAACTCTGGATAAGCAGCACTTGCTCAACATTCCTCTTCATCCAATTCTCAGCGTTAAAACGTCGATAAATAGCCAGCTATTCATAAACGTTTTGCCTTGATAATTGAATAAAATGAAACATTGATAAAGCTTATAACTACTTTAATTTTATTACTTTTTATACGTAACAACCTAAGTTGTTGATTTTACTTAAACATCAAGCACTCATTATCCAGAGTTCAGGTTAAATATACATTTTGTCTTGTTTCTACAGTCTGCTCGAAAAAATATGATCAGGTCGAATAGCATTTAAATATCTTTGATATTTTACCTATCCGTAATTCGTCTAACACAAGCTCAACTCAAATTTGCGTTCAATCAAAATCTTGCCATTTTTACCTTTGCTCAGGTAGTATCTATAAAAAATATAATAATTAATGCGGCAACTAACATAATAAAATAAGGGATTTTATGCGTGGAGCAGGTGGAACATCAGGTGGTTTAGGGCAGTTTTTTATTGGATTGGTCATGATGTGTGGTGGTTTTTATCTACTGCTTAATGCCATTACCGTCAGTTCTAGTTTTGGGCTGGGAATGCGTCTTTATAGTTTTTCTGCTATGGGCGGAAGTTATAGTGTAACCAGTGGTATGGTTATGATCCCTTTTATGTTCGGTGTTGGTATCATTTTCTATAACAGTAGGAATCCTATTGGTTGGCTGCTAGCGCTCGGTTCTATTACAGGGCTTATTTTTGGCGTAATTTCCTCTATCCGTTTTAGCTTTAGAACCATGAGCTCTTTTGACTTAATCGTTATCTTGGTATTGGCGATGGGCGGATTAGGGCTATTTTTACGGTCATTGAAAAAAATTGATGCTGCAATTCCAGCGGAGTAATACTTAAAAGATAAGAGCCAATAACGTATCAAGGTTATTGGCTCTTTAGTATTAATTCAAAAAGGTTTGATAAGCGAGGTTGTCAGTTTCTTCTTGCCACTGATAACCAAGGTCATCAAGGTGTTGGAAGAATTCGTTTTGCTGACTTTTATCAAGATCAAAACCAGCAAGTACCTGACCAAATGCTGCGCCATGATTACGGTAGTGAAATAAGGTGATGTTCCAATACTCGCCCATTGCCGCTAAGAACTTTTCTAGTGCTCCCGGATGTTCAGGAAACTCAAAACTAAAGAGTCGCTCTTCGTTACCGTTCTTCGCTGAATGAGGCGTTTTTCCACCAATCATGTAACGAACGTGCAATTTAGCTAGTTCATTATCAGTAAAATCTCTTACTGGATAATTAGCGTTGACTAACCCTTGAAGTAACTCTTGACGTTCTTCTACACTGCCGCCGAGACGAACACCGACAAAAATTTCAGCGCTAGGTTTACCAGAATAACGATAGTTAAACTCGGTAATTGCGCGGTTACCTATGGATTGGCAAAAACGTTTAAAACTGCCTTTTTCTTCGGGAATAGTAACCGCTAATATCGCTTCTTTCTTTTCACCTAATTCACAGCGTTCTGATACATAACGTAGGGTATGAAAGTTCATGTTTGCGCCAGAAAGTACTGCTGCTAATGATTCATCACCTTTACTCGTCAGACAGTATTTCTGTAGACCTGCTAAAGATAATGCGCCAGCAGGCTCAGCTATAACGCGCGTTTCCTCAAAAATATCTTTAATTGACGCACATATCTCATCGGTTGATACTGTGATCACTTCATCACAAAACTCTTGGATCAGATTAAAAGTATTTTTACCAATACGTTTAACGGCAACACCATCAGCGAATAATCCTACTTGCGTTAAATCAACAGGCTCTCCGGCGGCAAGGGCGGCTTTTAAACAAGCTGAATCTTCAGCTTCCACACCGATAATTCTAGTGCTGGGGCTCAGCTGTTTCAGATATACCGCCATACCTGCCAGTAGACCACCACCGCCAACCGGTATAAAAACGACATCAGCTTGGGGTAACTGTTGTAATAGCTCTTTCGCCACAGTACCTTGGCCAACAATAACTTCAACATCATCAAACGGATGAATTAGAGTTTTCTTTTCTGATTCGGCATATTCGATTGAAGCGGCTTGTGCTTCATTGAAACTGTTGCCGACTAAACGTACTTCACCACCAAAACGTCTGACATTGTCTACTTTGATATCAGGGGTGGTTTTGGGCATGACAATTGTTGCATTGATGCCAAGTTTTTTAGCAGCCAGTGCTAGACCTTGTGCATGATTACCAGCGGAAGCGGCAATAACACCATGAATACATTGCTCTTCAGTTAGACTGTTGAGCTTGTTATAAGCACCACGTAATTTAAACGAATGTACGGGTTGCTGATCTTCACGTTTTAAATAAATTTGGTTATTTAATCGTGCGGATACTTTGTGCAATGTTGTCAATTCAGTTTCAACAGCGAGATCATAAATTGGCGCAAGTAGAATACGACGTAGGTAATCTAATGGTTCTGGGGATGATGTTTGCTTGAGTGTTTCTGTCATTAGATTTACCTAGGAATTATAGTTAACTCTTTGTCGCGCTGTTTTTCAGTGCGCAGATTTTCTAAAGCTAAATGGGTAGGTGGAGATTAGCGCGACTAAAACCGCGCCAATATTTTTATTTTTCAACTAAACCATCAAGTAAGGCTCTATTTCGAACCGCGCCTTTATCAGCACTGGTTGCTAACATAGCGTAATTTTTCAATGCGTAACTAATTGGACGAACACGATCGGTAGGTTTCCAAGCCGCTTGTCCTTTAGCTTCCATTGCAGCACGACGTATTTCAAGCTCAGCTTCAGAGACTTGTAAGGTAATCTCACGCGTAGGGATATCAATATGAATGATATCGCCTTGCTCAACTAAGGCAATTGTTCCACCGTCAGCGGCCTCAGGAGAAACGTGACCAATAGATAAACCAGAAGTACCACCAGAGAAGCGACCATCAGTTAATAAAGCACAGGCTTTACCTAGACCCATAGACTTAAGGTAAGTTGTTGGATAAAGCATTTCTTGCATGCCTGGTCCGCCTTTAGGGCCTTCGTATCGAATAACGACTACTTCACCCGCAACCACTTTTCCGTCTAAAATGCCGGCAACAGCATCATCTTGGCTTTCAAAAATGTGTGCAGGGCCAGTAAAGACTAAATTGTCATCACTTACACCGGCAGTTTTAACAACACAACCGTCTATTGCAATATTACCTGAAAGTACCGCTAAACCACCTTCTGTTGAGAAAGCATTTTCAAGGTTGCGAATACAGCCATTTTCTCTGTCATCGTCTAAGGTATCCCAACGACAATCCTGGCTAAATGCTTTAGTGGTACGAATACCTGCAGGTCCAGCACGGTAGAATTTTTTAACGTCTTCATCGTCAGTAAGGGTAATATCATATTTTGCAATGACATCGGCTAATGTTGTCCCTAATACGTTAGGAACATCCGTTTTTAATAAACCAGCACGTGATAACTCACCTAATATTGAAATGACACCACCAGCGCGATGCACATCTTCCATATGATATTCAGGTGTAGATGGCGCAACTTTACATAACTGCGGCACAATACGTGATAATTTATCCATATCGCTCATGGTGTAATCTATTTCGGCTTCTTGTGCTGTTGCGAGTAAATGCAAGATGGTATTGGTTGAACCACCCATGGCAATATCTAAACACATCGCATTTGAGAAAGAGTCTTTGTTGGCAATATTACGAGGCAGTGCAGACTCATCGTTATCTTGGTAATAACGTTTTGTTAATTCAACAATTTGTTTACCAGCATCTAAAAATAATTTTTCTCTATCAGCATGAGTTGCCAACATTGAGCCGTTACCTGGTAAAGCTAGCCCTAATGCTTCAGCTAAACAGTTCATTGAGTTAGCGGTGAACATACCAGAACATGAACCACACGTTGGACAGGCTGAACGTTCAACTTGATCAGATTGCTCATCACTGACTAATGGATCAGCACCTTGAATCATGGCATCAACTAAATCTAATTTGATGATTTGGTCAGAAAGTTTAGTTTTACCCGCTTCCATTGGACCACCAGAAACAAAAATTACTGGAATGTTTAAGCGCATTGCCGCCATTAACATACCTGGAGTGATTTTGTCACAGTTGGAAATACATACCATGGCATCAGCACAATGGGCATTAACCATGTATTCTACTGAATCGGCAATTAAATCACGTGATGGTAAGCTGTAAAGCATACCAGCATGGCCCATGGCAATACCGTCATCAACAGCAATGGTATTAAATTCTTTAGCAACACCACCGGCTTCTTCAATCGCGCCGGCAACTAATTGGCCCATGTCTTTTAAATGTACATGTCCAGGTACAAATTGCGTGAAAGAGTTTACTACCGCAACGATTGGTTTTCCAAAATCACCGTCTGTCATGCCTGTAGCGCGCCATAATGCACGAGCACCAGCCATATTACGGCCTTGAGTAGAAGTTGCAGATCTTAATTTAGGCATGATGTTTACATTCCAATTGATGAGTTTGAGAAAGGCTTATTTTGAAAATTCACTTTATATTTACTGAACTAAATGAACTTTTAAAATAGTGTCTATAAGGAAATCTATAAAATTGAATTTTGACTCTAGATCAAGGCAGGAGCACGGAGCCTATGAATATAGGTGAGTACTCCTAACGAGGAACTAGAGCCAAAAGGCATTTTATTTAACTGGATCTAACCAGCTGTCTGGTACTTCGGTGGTTCCATCAAAAATACCAAAGAAGGCTTCTTGAAGTGCTTTAGTTACTGGTCCACGAGAACCAGTTCCTACAGGCAGACCGTCTACTGATTTCACCGGTACTACTTCTGTTGCCGTTCCACACATAAAGAATTCGTCTGCAAGATATAATGCTTCACGAGCAATTGACTCTTCACGTACTTCGTAGCCCAATTGTTTAGCCAAGAAAAATACTGCATCACGAGTTAAGCCTTGTAAAATAGAGGCTGTTCCTGGTGGTGTATAAATCACATTGTTACGAACTAAGAACAAGTTTTGTCCTGCGCCTTCACTTACCATATTATTTACATCAAGTGCTACACCTTCCGCATAACCATGGCGAGCTGCTTCTGATGAAATAAGTTGTGAAGATAAGTAGTTACCACCCGCTTTTGCAGCAGTTGGCATAGTATTTGGTGCTAAACGGTTCCAGCTAGAAACACCTACTTCTACACCATTTTCAACAGCGTCAGCGCCTAAGTAAGCTTCCCAACTAAATGCGGCAATCATAAGATCAGCTTTAGCATCAATTGGTGGACGAAGACCCATACCGATATCACCTAAAAAGGCTAATGGACGAAGATATGCAGCTTTTAAATCATTTTTCACGACAGCATCTTTACATGCTTGTACTACTTCTTCTTGGGTGTATGGAATATTCATACGGTAAATTTTTGCTGAATCAAACAAACGCTTGATATGCTCTTCCAAGCGGAAAATACAGGTGCCTTTATGTGTTTCATAGGCACGAATGCCTTCAAAAACAGATGAGCCGTAATGAAGCGCATGGCTCATTACGTGTACAGTAGCGTTTTGCCACGGCATTAATTCACCGTTGAACCAAATATATTCTGCATTTACTTTAGCCATTTTCTTTCCTAATTTTGTTGCTCTTGATTCATCAACAAACCCCGACGGAAGTCAGAGTTATGTAATTTATAGAGAGCGAATTTTTATTATATAACTTGTTGTCAAAGCGCGACGTTATTTACGCGCTGTGTTGTTTTATTTGCACTTCACTATTGTCTACTTTGACACCCTTGATGTCGATCAATTTGTTTATTTGATCAATAAGTAAAGAGATAGGTCGCTCACTACTGACACTCATGGTGATTGTAGCAACATTGTTACCCGTATTTACTTCAGCATTTATACCATTGATTAAAAAGCCGCGATATCGAGTAACTTGTAAAATTCGCTCTAGCACTACTTGTTTATCATCAGCCATAATGATCAATTGATACTTATTTAGCGTCATAGAATTCATATTAAACACTCTCCATCATTTTATCGTTTGCTGTATTTGGCGGTACTAACGGCCAAACATTTTCTGCTGCATCAATTTTCACTTGTAATAAATAAGGACCATCATGATCTAACATTTCTTCAACGGCCGCTTTAACTTCGCTCTTTTTAGTAATTAGCTTTGATTTTATGTCAAATGCTGTGGCTAACATAACGAAGTCAGGGTTGTCTGATAAATCAGTTTCGCTTAGACGACCATCAAAAAATAGATCTTGCCATTGACGAACCATACCTAGTTTTGCGTTATCAATTAGTACGACTTTTACCGGAATCTGGTAGCGTTTAATCGTTGCTAATTCTTGTACGTTCATCATGATTGAACCATCGCCAGATACCGCTATTACCGTATCATGTGGACGCGATATTTGTGCGCCTATTGCTGCAGGTAAACCAAAGCCCATGGTTCCCATACCGCCACTGGTCAAAAAGTTGCTTGGATCATCAAATGTCATATGCTGTGCGGACCACATTTGGTGTTGACCAACATCAGTCGTTACACACGTATTGCTTGGCATAAGGTCGCTAACTGTTTTTAATACCGCAGGGGCAAAAATATTATCGCCAGGGTGATCATATCGCCATGCGCAATCAATGTTCATTTGCTTTAATTTTTGTTGCCAATCAGCTATGTCTAATTCAGTTGTTAATAACGGTAAATTACCCTTTAAATCACCTAAAATTGCAGCGTCAGCTTCGCGGCGTTTATTAATTTCAGCGGTATCAATATCAAAATGAATGACTTTAGCATTAGGAGCAAATTCATCTAGCTTGCCAGTCACTCGGTCATCAAAACGAGCGCCAACTACTACTAATAAATCACTTTCCTGTACTGCAAGGTTAGCGGCTTTTGTGCCGTGCATACCTAACATGCCAAGGTGGTTTTCATTATCTGGATTAATGGCACCTAATCCTTTTAATGTAGAAACACTAGGCATACCTGTTTTTTCAGCAAAATCGCGTACTTCTTCTACTGCGTTTGCCATACCAACACCACCACCGACATACAAAATAGGTTGCTTAGCATGCGTTAGTAAATCAAGCGCTTTACTGATATCAGCAAGCGGTAATTTTACCTTATTCTTTAAATGAGATAGTTTATCTAAACGCTGGGTGACTTCAGCTAGTTGAACATCTTTTGGAATATCAACAAGTACAGGTCCATGACGACCTTCTAAAGCAATTTCAAAGGCTTGATGTAAAACTTTTTCAAGCTCATTAATGTCAGTTACTTGGAAAGAATGCTTAGTACAGGCAAGCGATAAACCAAAAATATCAATTTCTTGGAAAGCATCACTACCCATTGCAGCAGTAGGAACTTGTCCGGTAATTGCGACAACAGGAATCGAATCGGCAAGCGCATCAGCAAGGCCAGTGATCAAGTTTGTTGCTCCTGGACCTGAAGTTGCTAAACAGACACCAACAGTACCAGCAGCACGAGCATAGCCAACAGCAGAAAATGCCGCTCCTTGCTCGTGTCGGCATAGAAAGTGTTTTACATCACTATCGTATAAAGCGTCATAGATTGGCATGATGGCACCGCCGGGGTAGCCAAAAACGTGATGTACACCGTGCTCTTGTAACACTTCAAATAATAATGCGCCGCCTGTTAGCGTTTTACTCTCGGTCATGATGATTCCAATTGTTATATTGTTAATGTCTTATTTTTCAGCATTTTCATCTTTAATGAATGTCGATTAAAAAAGCTAAAAAGAAAACCCTCGGTTCTTGCGAAGCGAGGGTTTATTATTTGATTGAATGCTTTTCTTTAGCTCAACAAAACCCTCAGGTTGATTTGATAATCACCACGACGAGAAGGTTAATAATAATTGAGTTAAATTTATGCATTTTATCTCTTTGTTTGTTTTATTTTGTGCAGACTGATTATTGATTTTGTTATGTTCAGCATCGCTTACTTATTAAATTAGTACCATAGCTCTAATCCTATGTGCAAGTTTTTTTATTAGAGTTTTTTTGCTCAAAAAATGACAATAAGTAATAAACCAACCAAACAACAAATGAACTACACTGAGGAAAAGGAATAAATAAAATGGAATTTTTATGTCACTTTCTTGCGTATACAGTCGGGCACGAATCGGTCTCGACTCACCCCTTGTCACGGTTGAAGTTCACCTTGCAAACGGCCTACCAGCATTCAATATCGTAGGCTTACCGGAAGCCTCAGTAAAAGAATCAAAAGATAGAGTGCGCAGCGCCATTATTAATTGTGGTTATGAATTTCCTGCGAAACGAATCACGGTTAATCTTGCTCCTGCGGACTTACCCAAGGAGGGGGGGCGTTTTGATTTACCTATTGCGGTCGGCATACTTGCCGCTTCAGAACAATTGCCGCCAGTGGATTTATCCCTCTATGAGTTTGCTGGTGAACTCGCTTTATCAGGTGAGCTACGGGCAATTGTCGGAGAAATTCCTGTTGCCATGGCAAGCAGTCAAAGTCAGCGAACCTTAATCATTCCTTCACAAAATATCGAACAGGCCAGTTGGGTTAAACAGGCAAAAATACACACTATCAACCATCTAACACAATTGTTTCCCCACTTTGCCGGTCAACAACTTTTACCGTTAGTCACCGAACAGATCTTGGCAGAAGAGGTCATTGAGCCAACGTTAGATATGAGCGATGTTATGGGACAACCTTTGGCAAAGCGAGCATTAGAGATCGCTGCCAGTGGCGGGCATAATTTATTATTCATTGGTCCTCCAGGTACTGGTAAAACCATGTTGGCGAGCCGCCTTGCGGGAATTTTACCGCCGATGACCGAAGAGGAGGCACTTCAGGTTGCTGCCATTCAGTCGATTAGTCATCAAGGTATTACGCGTAAATCATGGTTTACTCGACCTTTTCGAGCGCCGCATCATACGGCGTCATCAGCGGCTTTAGTTGGAGGAGGTAGTCAGCCCAAACCCGGAGAAATCACACTCGCACATAACGGGGTGTTATTTTTAGATGAGTTACCTGAGTTTGAGCGAAAAGTGCTAGACGTACTGCGAGAGCCGATGGAATCGGGTGAAGTTACTATTTCCAGAGCCTTGCAAAAACAGTGTTTTCCCGCACGTTTTCAATTGATTGCCGCAATGAATCCAAGTCCAACAGGATTTTATAATGATAAACGCAGTACGCCAGAGCAAGTTTTGCGGTACCTAAATCGTTTATCAGGACCCTTTCTTGACCGGATTGATATACAAATTGAAGTGGCAAGATTGCCTCGAGGTACGTGGGCACAGAGCAGTCAAAAAAATGAGTCAAGCGAACAAGTACAGCAGCGAGTGCGAATTTGTCGAACGATTCAACTTGAAAGACAAGGCAAAGCCAACGCGCATATCAGCAGTAGCGAATTGAAGCGGTACTGTGGACTCAATACTGATGACAATGAATTTTTAGAGCTTGCCGTAGAAAAACTAGGTCTATCAACCCGTGCGCATCACAAGATTTTAAAAATTGCCCGAACCCTTGCCGATATGGAAGGGAGTTCGAATATTTGCCATAAACACCTAGTTGAGGCCTTATCTTATCGAGCCATGGACCGATTATTGCGCCATTTGATGAGTGCTGTTTCGGTTTAACGACAACTGAAATTTACACTATCGATGAAAAAAAGGCTTTGATCAGCGGCTGTGCTTTGGATTGATTCAAACAACAGACACCCAGTTCAAAGGGTTCGATATCACCAATGTTTTCAAGGTTGCTTACCCTATCTTTCACCGGACTATTATCCACAACCACTTGTGGCACAATGCCAACACCACAGCCTAAAGCAACCATACTTACCAGCGCTTCATGGCCGGAAACCGTGGCGTAAATGTTTGGTTTACCTTGCTGTTTTTTGCGATACCAAAGCTCGAATCTTTTTCGAGCCGCGCCATGCTCAGGCAAAATGATTGGGATATCAGACCAAGTTAATACTTTTTGACTCAATTGTTGTTGCACCTTGCAAATCATTGTTGGCGCAATAACCGTCAAGGCTATGGTATCTAGGTGTTGAAAGTAAACACTTCGAGGTAGGGTTTCAGGCGCTGCTGCGATCGCAAAGTCCACAGATTGATTTTGAACTTGCTCAAGGGCGTCAGCGGCATCACCTGTGGTTAGCATTATTTCCACTAATGGGTGCTGAACTCGAAATCGCTCCAACAAGGGAGGCAAGTGACTGTAGGCGGCAGTGACGGAACAGTAAATATGAAGCTTTCCGGTTAAGGCAACTTGCTTTTGGTCTAGCGACTGCTTGAAGCTGTGCCATTGCTCGAGTTGGTGTTCAGCATAAATTTTAAATTTCTTGCCAACATCGGTTAGCACTACGGTTCGATTATCGCGATGTAATAATTCGCCACCTACCTCGTCTTCAAGTCGTTGAATTGCTCTACTTAGCGTAGATGGGCTGATGTGGTGTGCCAATGCAGTTTTACCAAAATGTAATGTTTGGCTCAAGTGGGCAAACATCGATAATGCCTTTTGATCCATAATTTATTACCTCGAAGTCGATATTAGAGTTTGCATTGCAATAAATGCAACGTAGCGATGCGAATATATCACTTTTTGCAATACAATATCTAGGGTATGGTATTTCCATCGTCAGGAAAACTGACTTAATTAAGAACCAAATTCAGAGGGTGCCCCATGAGCAACTATTTTAATACTTTAAGCTTACGTGAAAAATTAGGCCAATTAGGCAAATGTCGTTTTATGAAACGTGAAGAATTCAGCGATGGTTGTAACTTCATTAAAGATTGGAACATTGTTATTGTTGGTTGTGGTGCTCAAGGTTTAAACCAAGGTTTAAACATGCGCGATTCAGGTTTAAACATTTCTTATGCTTTACGTGAAGCGGCGATTTCTTCAAAACGTCAATCTTGGCAGTGGGCTACTGAAAACGGTTTTACTGTTGGTACTTATGAAGAATTAATTCCTCAAGCTGACTTAGTATTAAACCTTACCCCTGATAAGCAACATACTTCAGCTGTTACTGCGGTAATGCCTCACATGAAGCAAGGTTCAACGTTAGCTTACTCTCACGGTTTCAACATCGTTGAAGAAGGCATGCAAATTCGTGAAGATATCACGGTTGTAATGGTTGCACCTAAGTGTCCAGGTACGGAAGTACGTGAAGAATACAAACGTGGTTTTGGTGTTCCTACACTAATCGCTGTTCACCCTGAGAATGATCCTCAAGGTAACGGTTTAGCAATCGCTAAAGCTTACGCTTCTGCAACTGGTGGTGACAGAGCGGGTGTTCTTGAGTCGTCTTTCATTGCTGAAGTTAAGTCTGACTTAATGGGTGAGCAAACAATTCTTTGTGGTATGTTACAAACTGCAGCGGTACTAGGTCATAAGCAATTAGTTGCTCAAGGCATGGACGCAGCTTACGCACGTAAGTTACTACAATACGGTTTAGAAACAACAACTGAAGGCCTTAAGCACGGCGGCATCACTAACATGATGGACCGTTTATCAAACCCTGCTAAAATCAAAGCGTTTGATATGTCAGAAGAATTGAAAGTAATTTTACGTCCTTTATTCCAAAAGCATATGGATGACATCATCGAAGGTCGTTTCTCAGCGACTATGATGGAAGATTGGGCTAATGACGATGCTAACTTATTAAAATGGCGTGAAGAAACAGCTGAAAGCTCTTTTGAACAAGCAGCTGATTGTGAAACTGAAATCTCTGAGCAAGAATACTACGACAAAGGTATCTTTGTTGTTGCTATGATTAAAGCGGGTGTTGAGCTTGCTTTTGATGCAATGGTTGATTCGGGTATCATTGAAGAGTCGGCTTACTATGAATCACTTCATGAAACACCATTAATTGCTAACTGTATCGCTCGTAACAAATTATACGAAATGAACGTTGTAATTTCTGATACAGCTGAATACGGTAACTACTTATTTACTCACGCTGCTCAACCTTTATTAGCTGAATATGCGAGTAAATTAAGTCTTGAAGAATTAGGCGAAGGCTTAAAAGAAACTTCAACTAACGTAGATAATGCTCGTTTAATTGAAGTTAATGAAGCAATTCGTAGCCATGGTGTTGAAACTATTGGTAAAAAGCTTCGTGGTTATATGACCGACATGAAAAAAATTGCTAGTGCAAAATAATACTCACCATTGAGTGAATATGAACGGCATTTGAATTTATTCCTATGCCGTTTTTTTTGCCTAATGATTTACTTATTATTATAAAAACATACATAAAAGCTTATCAAGGAGCTACCGATGTCAGAGTTTAAAGAAGTTACCGTTACTAAAGCCGCCAGCGTTTATTTTGATGGCAAAGTAACTAGCCGTAAAGTTACTTTCAACGATGGAAGCTTTAAAACACTCGGTATTATGATGCCAGGTGATTATAAATTTGGTACCAATGAAGAAGAGTTAATGGAAATTACCGCAGGAGAATGTGATATTTTGCTGGCTGGTGATACTGAGTGGCAAAGCATTAGCGGTGGGCAATCTTTTGGCGTGCCTGCAAATAGTTCTTTTGAAATACGCGCAAAAACCTTAATAGACTACTGTTGTACTTATATCAGTTAACAACTCTATTGGAGAGTAACCTGAAGTTCCCTCACTTTAGTGGCAGCTATAAATAGCAATCATTCTGCGTAATGTTATTCTTAGAAAACCTTATAAGCACCACTTTCCGTTGGTGCTTTTTACATTATATTTAGCTTAAAACTTTACTCTCTAGCTATATCTTTATAGCGACATACAAAATCAATGCTGCAAACTTTCTTTTTTAAATATGATTCCCCTGCTATTTCCTTTGTTGATTCATCCTCTGTGATCACATTGCCGCCTTTAACTATCGCGCAGTTAATCTGTTGTAAGTAAAGGCCTAGGTAAAATAGCTTGCTTTGCTTGTAACAGTCTATTAACGTGTTATTAAAAATAATTCTCAATTGAATACATGGCGATTAAAAGGAAAGATATTTATGGAAAACATTGTTGAAAGCATACTCACTAGTCCCGTTTTATGGCTGACTATTGTTATTTTATATACATTGAAAAAAGGTATCTATTTTGTACCACAAAACCGAGGTTATGTTATTTATACCTTGGGTAAATATAATAAAACCCTTTCTGCGGGTTTGAATTTCATCATTCCTTACGTGCAATCAGTGGCTGCTGATCGTAATTTAAAAGAGCAATCATTAGAAATAACATCACAAGCAGCAATCACTAAAGACAATATCAGTTTAGACATTGACGGCATTTTGTTTATGAAAGTCACTGATGCGGCCGCAGCAACCAATAATATTACCGATTACAAATTGTCAGTAGTACAACTTGCTATGACGAGTATGCGTAATGCCATCGGCTCAATGGAGTTGGATGAATGTTTCCAAAACCGCGATACGATTAATGCACAAATTTTATCTTCAATGACCGACGCTACAGCACCTTGGGGAGTCATGGTGACGCGTTATGAAATAAAAGACATAACGCCACCACAAACTATTCGCGAAGATATGGAAAAACAAATGACGGCAGAGCGTGAAAAGCGCTCGGTTATTTTAACTGCGGAAGGTGTGAAAACGGCAGCAATTACTGAAGCTGAAGGACAAAAGCGTGCTCGAGTACTTGATGCGGAAGCCGCCAAAGCAGAGCAAGTGCTTGCGGCAGAAGCCTCAAAAGAGTCTCAAATACTTGAAGCAACAGGTAAAGCGGAAGCGATCCGTTTAGTTGCTGAAGCGGATGCGAATGCATTAGAAGTCGTGGGTAATGTCGCTAATACAGAGCAAGGTCAATCGGCTGTTATGCTGACAATAGCACAAGATGCAATTACCGCGCATCAAGCGATTGCTAAGGAAGGTACTGTGGTATTGACTGATGGTAAAACCGGCGAAAATATTGCGAATACTGTTGCACAAGCGATTGCCGTTTCAAGCAATTTGAAACTGCCTAACTAATACGTTCGCAAGACCTTGTTAAATGGTCTGAACTATCCTTTATCAAAGAGGCTTTATGGAATATTTTTTAGAAAACCCTGACCATTTATGGTACTTAATTGCGGGTATTAGTTTTGTTATAGAGCTAAGTATCATGGGATTAAGTGGTCCGTTATTATTTTTTGCGATTGCAAGTTTGGCTACCGGTATTTTGATAACGATTGGTTTTATCGAGGGGTGGCAAAGTGAAATACTTACCGTTGGCATATTAACAGCAGTTGTTGCTGCTATTTTATGGAAACCGTTAAAGTCATTGCAGAATTCAAAAGGTAAAACGGATAACTCCAGTGATATGGTAGGGTTAACTGTTTTAGCCAGTACAGACATTACAGTAACGGCTGGTACCATCCGTTATTCAGGTATCGATTGGCAAGCACGTGTAGCCGAGGATGCTAATGGACAATCTATTAATGCAGAAAGTCAGTGTGTCATTGTCGCCATCACAGGTAATGTTATGTTAGTGAAAGCGGTTTAATTGGCTTAGATCATAGCTCAATCGCTAGTATCCTAACTAAAACGACGCTTTCGCGTCGTTTTTTATTCGTTATATAGGCGTATAGTAATTTGTCAGCTTATTGATATATCTTTTGAGCCCAGCGCGCCAAGCCTGACGTTACGCTACCAAAATGGTCACCAACTACGATGGGGATATTAGGCATCTGCTGCTGTAAAAATTCACTTAATACTGGAGACTTTGCCGTACCACCCGTGACAAAAATAACCTCAGGTTGACATTGAGCTTGCGATACCGCTGATTGCATTATATTAGCAATGCTTTCTAAAGTGCGCTTATTAGCTGACCGTAAAGTATCTTTGCTAACTTCAGCAGAAAGTCCATCAGTAACATCACTTAAATCAATGATTTGTTGCGCTTGCTCTGATAGGGCAATTTTTGCTTGTTCGGCGGCATTGACTAATTGATAACTGAGCTTGTGGTCGTGTACTGTGACCAAACGCTCAATAATCGCCGTCTCTTTGGCATCACGTGATAGCTGAATTAAATTACGTCTGTTTTTGGCACTGTAAAATTCGGTTTGCTCGTTGATGTTATTAATTGCTAAGGCTTGATAAAAACTGCTTGTTGGCATCGGTTTACCTGTCTTTAATAAACTATTCATACCTAAGCTTGGCATAATGCCTTGCAGGGCTAATTGAATATCAAAGTCGTTTCCTGCCACACGAACACCGGTATGAGCTAGCAGGTGGTCGTTACGGTTATCATTATCAGTAAAGTGAGGGCTCATCAGCAGCATTGAACAATCACTCGTTCCACCACCAATATCAACTACAAGCACGCGAGTTTCTTTTGTTAGTGAAGCTTCAAACTCAAAACCTGCTGCGACGGGTTCATATTGAAATTCAACGTCTTTAAAACCGACACGTTTTGCCGCATTAGTTAATACACTTATGGCTTGTCTGTTACTTTCTTCGCCATGTAAGCCTTGAAAATTAATAGGACGACCGATAACCGTTTGTGTCACTTCCTTTTGCAGTACTTGTTCGGTGAGAGTTTTAACATTACTCATCATGCAAGCAACAATATCTTCAAAAAATTGAATTTGTGCGGTTGCTAAACCACTAGCACCAAGAAATGACTTAGGTGACTTGATGTAATAGCCTTCTTCTGGGTCTTCAAGGTATTGATCTAATGCAGCCTTACCAAAGAGTAATTCACTCGAAATACCGTCATATTTTAGCTCACGCAGGGCCGCTTGACCCTTTTGAAGCTGCATCTTTCTCTCTGCAATATAGTTTGCTTGTTGTGGACTAGCTAACTGTTGAGAAAGCCAATTGGCAATAACATCACGACTTGGAGCATATAGGTTGGAAGCAATGTATGACTCATTACCTAATAACGGAATAATGTGGGGTTGGTTGTCACGCATAGTAGCGACACCACAGTTGGATGTACCGTAATCGAAACCTATCATCATTAATACCTACGAGAATGCCTATGAGAAAAAAGGTCGCGTAGCATACTCAGTAACTAAGAAAACCTCAAGCATTAGTGGCTGAATTTTATTTTTTTAATTACCTTGGCGGATGCTACAAAATTTAACGGCTAGGGTTTTATTGTGTTCCCTTTTAGCCGCAGTTAAAATGGGTGAAATTGAATTGAGAAATAATAATGAAATTAAGCAAAACCAATCAGAAAATTGATAATAATGTCTGTAAAGCCTTAACTATAGCGTGTGAGTCATCTTTGCATGACGTAGCAGGTTTTGTTTGGTTAACCCATAGAGCCAATTACACCAACTTTCCCGCGAGTTTAGTGATTACCTGTGTATTTAATACCGATGAAGAAATTGAGGCAATGAAAGCATTGCAACAAGATGAAACAATGATTGCGACTATCCAGAAGCAATTATTAAAGGTGGGTGTAGTGGTCAAAAATATTAAAAAAAGCGTACGTTTTGATAGTGAAGAAGCTTGTCAGGCTAAACACGACGGACAATGGGCTGATCGTTTAGCTTTGAGTATTGTTAAACAAAAACCAAATGCTCGACGTGTTCACTAAGTTTATAGTTTAAGAATAAAAAAACCTAAAATTCTGATGAACTTTAGGTTTTGTTGTTAATTATCTACTCGATATAAGTTTTACCGCTTACTGGCGAATTTGCCCATCACCAAAAACGATAAACTTCTCTGTGGTTAATGCCTCCAAGCCCATTGGGCCATATGCATGTAGTTTACTGGTAGATATGCCTATTTCTGAACCTAAGCCTAATTGGTTACCGTCTGAGAAGCGTGAAGAGGCATTCACCATGACTACGGAAGAGTTTATTTGACGAATAAATCTTTGGCTGCGTGAAATGTCTTGGCTGATAATGACTTCGGTATGATCAGAGGTAAATTCATTGATATGGCTAATTGCCGTATCGAAGCTGTTTACTACCTTCACTGCAATTTCTTGTGCTAAATACTCTGCTTGGTAATCTTCTTCTGTTGCCAAGTCAGCATTAGTGAAAAAGCTAAGACTATTTTCACAAGCATGCACTTTCACCTGCGCTGCATCATTGAGTGCTTTGGCTGCTAACGGAAGGAACTCTTCACTAATATCAGCGTGTACAAGAACTGTTTCAAAGGCGTTACAAGCACTAGGCTTTTGGGTTTTACCATTGACTAAAATATCAACAGCTTTATTTAAATCAGCATATTTATCAATGTATAAATGACAAACACCCTTATAGTGCTGGATAACTGGGATACGACTATTATCGCTAACATAGCGGATAAGTCCTTCACCGCCACGTGGGATCACTAAATCAATAGTCTCGCTTTGTTTGAGTAACTCTTCTATAACGGTACGACTGGTATCAGGAATAACGCTGACAATATTTTCATCAACGTTATGCTCGGTTAATACTTGGTGCAAACAGTCTGCAATGGCTAAGTTGGAGTGAATAGCCTCTGAGCCGCCACGTAAAATAACGGCATTACCCGATTTAATACATAGAGCTGCAGCCTCTGCTGTCACGTTGGGACGTGCTTCATAAATCATGGCTATAACACCAAGAGGGATGCGCATTTTACCAACTTGAATGCCATTTGGGCGCAAAGATAATTTATCAACATCGCCAACCGGATCGGTTAAAGCAATAATTTCACGGATGGCAGAACTCATATCTTTAATGCCTTTATCCGTTAATACTAATCGATCTAACATGGCTTGGGATAAGCCTTTTTCTCTACCTGCAGTAATGTCTTTGCTGTTTTCTTGAATGATGGCATCACTATTCTTTTCAATCGCGGTAGCAATGTCATTTAGTAGCGCATTTTTTTCACTACTGTTAAGTTGCGCAGCTACTCTGCTGGCATTTTTAGCTTTTCGTGCCATGGTGGCGATATTAAAATCAGTCATTTTGCTACTCTTGTCGAAAAAATTGTTTAAGTTGTCTAACCTGCTTGCCACAGCTTAATTATAATATAACCATATCATCGCGATGTACTACAACATCGCCCTGGTCATGGCCTAAAATAGCGGTAATATCATTACTGTGTTTGCCCATAATCCTTTTCAAGTCATAGTGACTATATAAAGTAATTCCCTTGGCAATTACGATATTATTTCTTGCGTCAACTAAATCGATGGCATCACCAGCTTTAAATCTATTAGTCACTGATTTAATACCTGAAGGTAATAAAGAAGCCCCCTTATTTACCACTGCATTTACAGCGCCTGGGTCGAGTTTAATTTTACCTCGGCTTTTTAAGGTATGTTTTAACCAATGCTTTTTGGCGGTAATAATATCTTTATCTGCGGCAAAACGGGTGCCTGGATTAATTTCTGCTAAAAGTGAGCTAAATACCTCACTTTTTGTCCCGTTAATAATATAGGTGTTTATGCCATGTTCAACAGCCTTTTCAGCAGCTTGTATCTTGGTCTTCATACCACCGCTGGCTAAAGGGTTGCGACTTGTGCCTGCCATGGCATAAATTTCATCGGTAATCTTATCTATGTTAGGAATTAATACCGCATCATCATTGATATTTGGGTCTTTAGTAAACACACCATCGATATCACTTAAAATGAATAAACTGTCCGCTTCACATGCTTGGGCAACTAATGCGGCAATGTTGTCATTATCACCGATAGCGAGTGCTTTGGTGGTAACCGTATCATTCTCATTAACAATGGGTAGTACACCATTTGCTAATTGAATTTTTATTGTTTCTTGAATGCTTATAAAGCGTTCTCTATCGGCTAAATCATTTTGCGTGATAAGTATCTGGCTACAAGGAATATCAAAAAAACGCTGCCAATTAGCCATCATTTGCATTTGACCTACGCTTGCCATAGCTTTTTTCGTAGAAAGGGAGAGTTTTGGCGAGCCATGTTGTATGATGGTGCGGCCAGCCGCCACACCACCAGATGAAACTAAAATGATTTCTCTACCTTGCTGTTGGCATTTGGTAATGAATTGTGCAATTGCTAAGGTATATTGGCCACTACAACCATCGCGACTGGGTGCTACTAAAGCACTACCGACTTTGATTACAGCTCTATTAAAGTTCATTTCATCTCCTATTATTATGCTTGTTTGAGTATGCTTGAAACTGATTAAAAACTCAATTATTAACGGTAATTATTCACTATTGGAAAATGCAAAAAAGACTGTTTTTAATCGTTTTGCAAAGTATTTGCATGTAACTATGTGTTTTACTCCCTTAAATTCCCTTAAAAAGCGTAATTATCGCGTGATAAAAAAAAAGAGATGACTTTTTACCCATAAACTTTATTTAATGATTATTTATCGAATAGTCCGATTTTAAAATGAGTTGCGTAATAGTGGCGTAATAAAAAAATTTAATTTTTAGCTGAATCGTGATTAAATGACGATACCCGTGTCACTTACCTATTATTAGTAGTTATTATCAAGCTATGCTAAATTTTTTACCTGCCAAATTGATCGGTTTTATATCTTTTTTCCTTTACAGCCTAAATACACTATTTTGGCTGTTGCCTATTTTAGTTTTTTCACTGTTTAAAGCATTAATACCATTAGATTTTTCAAAAAAAATCTTCAGTTATCTACTTGATCTGATGGCTAGTAATTGGGTTGCGACCAACAGTATCATTCAAAATATATTTACTAAAACACGCATCGTGGTGACAGGTTTAGAAGCACTTAAGGTTGATGACTGGTATTTGGTGTTAGCAAACCATCAAAGCTGGGTTGATATTGTCGTTTTGCAACGAGCATTGCACGGAAAGATTCCTTTTTTAAAATTCTTTTTAAAAAAGGAACTCATTTATGTGCCACTTCTAGGGCTGGCTTGGTGGGCTCTCGACTTCCCTTTTATGAAGCGTTATAGCCAAGCATTCTTGAAGAAAAATCCTCACCTGCGTGGCAAAGATTTAGAAACGACTCGAAAAGCCTGTGCTAAGTTTAAACATAAACCAGTTAGTGTGATGAATTTTATTGAAGGCACACGTTTTACTGAAAAAAAGCATGTTAAGCAAGGTTCTCCTTTCCAACATATGTTGAAGCCTAAATCAGGCGGAATCTCTTTCGTACTGGATGCCATGGGCGAGCATTTAACTAAAATTGTTGATGTTACTATTTATTATCCCGATGGCATTCCAAATTTTAGTGATTTTATTTACGGGCAGGTTGAACAGGTCCATATTGAAATTCAAACCCTAGATATTGCTAGTGAAGTGGGTCACATCAATTTTTCAGATCGTAATGATAGAGTTGCTTTTCAAAAATGGTTAACACAATTTTGGCACGATAAAGATGCAAGACTTGAGAAAATGATACAGCAAAATAACGCTCAACATGATGACTAAATGTTAATGTTTGATGCTGCTGAAACTTTACTTGCTAGCAATATGACAGGGAAACTGTATGAATGAACTGATCAGTACTTGGCTGAGTGAACAAGGTCTTGGCTCAGAATATTTAGCGAGTAGTACTACTGCTGTGGGCATAGGTTTAATCTTTTTGCTTTCTAGCCTAAGTTATTATATTGCTAAATATCAAGTCTTAAGCGTAATGAATAAAGTCATTGTTAACAGTAAAAATACCTGGGATGACGCATTGATGGAGCATGGCGTGCTCAGTCGCATGGCACTACTGCTACCATTTTTACTCATACTTTTTTTAACGCCGCTTATCCTAGAAGACAGTAGTATTGCCAGTACTTTACTCATTTTATTAAGTAAAGTACTGCTTACCTTTCAAATAGCCCGTTGTATTAGCGCCATATTGAATGTCAGTCGAAGTATCTACCAAGAAAGTGCAAAACAACGATTTCTTCCGTTAAATGCTATTATTCAGATCATTAAATTAGCATTGTATTTAGTGGCAAGCATTATCATTGTTTCACTTGTTATTGATCGTTCACCGGTATATTTATTAAGTGGTCTAGGTGCATTAACTGCGGTATTACTGTTAGTTTTTCAAGACACTATTAAAGGTTTGGTCGCAAGTATTCAAATCTCCGCCAATCGAATGGTTGTTGCAGGTGATTGGGTTGAATTACCAAAATATGGGGCTGATGGTGATGTGCTAGAAATAGGATTAAGTACGGTAAAAATAGAAAATTTTGATAAAACTATTACCACAGTGCCAACCTATGCATTGATTAGTGACTCCTTTAAAAATTGGCGTAATATGTATCATACTGGCGCACGACGCATTAAGCGCACGGTAATTATTGATCTTGCCAGTATTGATTTTTGCAGTGCTGAAAAAATAAATCAGCTGACTAATGCGCACTTATTACAAGATTATCTTAGTGATAAAAAACAAGAGCTGGCCTTAAGTGAGCAAAATAATAAAAGCGATGTTATTACTCAATCATTTACCTCACTCAATAACCGACAATTGACGAATATTGGCACTTTTCGTGCTTATATTACCAAATATTTGCAACAGAATAGTCATATCCGTAATGATTTAACATGTATGGTTAGGCAGCTAACCGCGACACAAACAGGGTTGCCATTGGAAATTTACTGTTTTGCTGATACCACTGATTGGCAAGCATATGAAACAATTCAAGCTGATATTTTTGATCATCTTTTTGCCATTGCTCCGCAGTTTGATTTGCGTGTTTTTCAGCATCCAAGTGGTCATGATTGGCAGAAAAATTTATAACATAGAGTATTTAGATGAAGTCAATTGAAGAGCAATTAGCACGTTATAAAAGCGTGCATTTGAATCAGAAAAACATTAATACACATTTTGTTGGCGTACCTTTGATCGTATTAGCTGTAACACTGATGTTGAGTACAATTGTTTTTGAAATAACGATGGATGATCTCTTTAGTACTCCGGTTACTTTGCACTATACCTTAGCGATGGCTATCTTTTCTGTCGTTGCTATTTATTATATTTTTTTACATCGTTTATTAGCCATTGGTATGTTGGTCTATATACTCATTAATTTGTATATTGCACAGTTGTTTAGCGGTACACCAGGTTTAATCTATATAGCTGTAGTTCTCTTTATCATCGGCTGGATTATTCAGTTTATTGGTCATTATTATGAAAAAGCCAAGCCGGCTTTTGTCGATGATTTGAGTCAATTTCTTATCGGGCCATTGTTTTTAATGGCAGAAGTGTACTTCATGTTAGGTTTAGAATCGGTGCTAAAAGCGCGAGTAACGTCACTCGCGGTTGAAAAACGTAAAACATTAGAACAGAGAAAGCGAGATAAATAACTTTTATTAATTTAGCTTGAAATTGGTTGTCTACCAGTAATATGGCTATAAAAGCTAGCGTCATATTACTGATAATTCTCTTATCGCTGCCTAATCACGCCTTCTTGCATGGTCGAGGCGACTAACTCCCCCTGACGATTATATATTTGTCCTCTGACTAGTCCACGGCCATTGCTAGCTGACGGGCTATCCACGCAATAAAGCAACCAATCATCAAAGCGAAATGGACGATGAAACCACATAGCGTGATCTATGGTGGCAATTTGAAAATTAGGTTGCCAATAACTGGCGCCGTGAGGTAACAAAGCCGTTGGCAGAAAGTGGAAATCTGACGTGTAAGCTAACATAGAGGTATGTATGCCTAAGTCATCGGGTAAATTGCCATTGGCCTTTATCCACATTTGGCTTACCGCTGCTGTAGCTTCAGGTTGTAACCAATTATATTGTTTAACAGGGCGAATATCGATGGGCTTTTCAGCCAAAAACTTTTCTCGCAAAGGTTTAGGTATAGCGTGCTGGTTGGCTTTGATATAATCGGTAAATGACGGAAGATCTTCTGGAGCAATGACATTTGGCATAGTATCTTGATGATCAAACCCTGCTTCAGAGTGTTGAAAAGATGCTGTCATATAAAAAATGGCTTTACCATTTTGCACTGCCTGCACTCTACGAGTACTAAAGCTTGCACCATCTCTAATAACTTCCACCTCATAGATAACAGGTAGACTAGCGTCACCAGGGCGTAAAAAATAGGAATGTAGGGAATGAACAGAACGATTTTCGGCAATTGTTTCTTGAGCTGCCGAAAGCGCTTGGCCCATAACTTGACCACCAAAGAGAGCTTTATAGCCTAAATCTTGGCTTTGTCCTCGGTAGATACCCTGTTCAATGACTTCTAGCTTTAATAACGCTGATAACTCATCTAATACACGTGTCATTTTTTACCTTATATATCAAAGACTATTTGGTTAAAAACCAACTAATTCATGGTGATAGTGTAATCGCTATTGATGTTGCATGTAAAGTAGGTTAAATTTCATTCAAAATACGAGTAATAATAATAAAAACTTATCTAAATCATAATTGGTCTAGGGAGGGGAAATTATGGCTGCAGCAATGCAAAGAGAAGACTTGTTGGAACGTAGACAAGAAACACTGAACGATACCGATAAACTTTGGGAAAGCTTAACCTTAGCACAGAAATTCGCTGCTAGCAGCTTAGCGCAATTTGGCTATAAGCTTAGCTTTATTAGAGACTTCCATGATACTCATGTGGCAGTACTAAGCTGTAATGATAATATCGCTGTGATTTCTAAAGGGGGAGAAATTAATACTCACCCAAAGATTAAGATTCGTCTTTAAGTTAATGAAATACAAAAAAAGCGCCCATTGGCGCTTTTTTTGTGTCTTTTTTCTGCTTTTTAAGGTTTTTAAACCATTAATAACGTAAAATGTTCGACATTATTAGTAAGAAAGTAACTGTATTTATGTCTCGTTCAAAAAAATCTAGAAAACCAGGTGGAGCACCTACCGCTAAACCGAAATTAAGTAAGCAAGAATTAGCTAAAGTTGAGAAGCGTATCCGTAAAACTACGGGCAAAGTGGCAGGTAACCGTCAAAAAGAAGCGGTGCAAGACCAGGCTGACAATAAACAGCAAGGCGGTAATAAAGATCCGCGTCTTGGAAGTAAAACACCGATTGTTTTAGGTAAAGTCGTTGCCAAGCAAGACAAGCCTAAACAAGAGAAAACAAAACAAAACAGCGAGAAATTATCAGCTATTGCGAGTGTACGTTTTGTTGAAAATACCGTGGTTGAATTATCTGCTGAGCAAGAAATTGATGCTATTGAGCAAGATGAGCTCTTGCAAAATATTTTAGCTAAACAAGAAGATGATATTGCATTGACAGAGCAAGAAGTTGATTACTACAACGAGAAGATGGAACGTCATCAAATATTGTCAGCTGAATTAGGTCTTGATGAAGATGATGACACTAGTGATAGCGATGAATCTATTGGCAGTGACAGCGAAGATGAGTTATGGGATAAATTAGATCGCCCAGACTTCTCTGATTTTGAAGAAAAAGAGTAACATTAATGAGTGATTTTTGGCTTTATGCTTTATTGATCGGCGTTATTATTGTACTTGTCTTAGCGGTTTATGCAGGTAAGTTATTAAAACAAGTAGCCCAGCAAAAAGAACAACAAGCACAAGCAAAGTTGGCTCAACAGCAAGCACTAAATAAGCACGATAAAAAAGTATTTGATAGCGTACTATTAATTACACGTGCCATGCAGGAAGAGCAATGTGAGTTTGATGAAGGTTGTTGGCGCTTGTCGGTCTTATTGTCTTCATTGAAAACATTAACTAAATTGTCTGATAAATTTCCTGGCATCTTTGGTTTGTACGATGAAATTAAAAATCTCTCGATTCTTGAAGCTCGTAAAACGCTAACAAAAAAAGAGCGTATGCGTGAAGATTATCAGCGTATGACAGCGCTTAACAAAAGACATGATGAGGTTGTCAGTGATTTGGATGAGCTTTACAAATTCACTACTGAACAACTCATCCACCTAGCCCCTTAGCGACAATAGCGGACCTTGCTTGCAATAACAGCTCATATTTAGGTCTGTTGTTGCGCTTGATCAAGGCGTATAAATTATATAAAAGCTATACTATTTTCGTTCACTAAATAAAACGGTAAGAAAATATGAAAGTAAGTCAATTCTTCGATAATGCGCTATTAAATAAATATAACACCAGCGGACCAAGATATACCTCTTATCCAACAGCGTTAGAATTTCATGATGATTTTAAACATGAAGACTTTATTAAAGCGATAGAAACCTCGCAAAATCGCGAATTGTCGCTTTACGTGCATATCCCATTTTGTCATACGCTTTGTTATTACTGTGGTTGTAATAAGGTTATCACTCGTCATCGTAGCAAAGCAGATACTTACCTTGAATATTTAGCTAAAGAAATAGCGCTACAGGCGCCATTATTTGAAGAGTACACCGTTAAACAATTACATTGGGGCGGTGGTACACCTAGCTTTTTAACACACCTGCAAATCACCCAACTAGTATCATTATTGAAAGAGAAGTTTAATTTTTCAGATGAGCTAGAAATGAGCATTGAAATTGACCCGCGTGAAATTGAAATGGACTTAGCTGAACATTTATTTTCATTAGGTTTCAATCGCTTGAGTTTAGGTGTGCAAGATCTTGATTTAAAAGTACAGCAAGCGATTAACCGTGTTCAATCAACCGAGTTCATAGGTGATTTTATTCAGCACGCCAAAGTTGTTGGATTTAAGTCTATTAATATAGATTTAATCTATGGTTTACCGCATCAAACACTGGAAAATTTTGCTAAAACATTAGTTAAAGCACATGAGTGGGATGTTGACCGTATCTCTCTGTTTAGTTACGCCCATATACCAAGCCGTTTTGCTGCGCAGCGTAAGTTACGCGATGAATGGTTACCTAGCACACAAGAAAAATTTGCCTTAATGAAATTAGCCATAGAAACGCTTTGTGACTTTGGTTATGACTTTATCGGTATGGACCATTTTGCTAAACCTAATGATGAATTAGCTATAGCGCAAAGTGATGGTACTTTGCATCGTAACTTCCAAGGTTACACCACTAAAGGTGGTTGTGACTTATTAGGGCTAGGTGTGTCATCAATTAGTTCTATTGGGAATAGCTTTAGTCAAAATATTAAAGATTTGAAAGAATATTATCAATCAATAACAGAAAGACAACACGCGCAAATTAAGGGTGTTAGTTTATCTGAAGATGATGTTTTACGTGGTGAGGTTATTCAAGAGTTAATGTGTAACTTGTATCTAGATAAGCAAGTCATTAATGAAAAGTATAATATTAGTTTTGATGAATACTTTGCTGAAGATTTACCACTATTAAATACATTTATTGATGATGGTTTAGTCGAAAATAACGCAAATTATATTAAGGTTGAGCAAAAAGCTCGCTTATTAATTCGTATTATTTGTATGAGCTTTGATGCTTATATGAAAAAACATGTTAATCAGCAACGTTTTTCTCGGGTGATTTAATTCGTCCGGTTGTTATAGCTCAGTTTAATGACAATATTTATCCCCAAACGTTAAAGTGAGGGGATAAATTTCTAACCTAATATCTATTTAAATAACCCCAAGTTTCTGTCACTTATGGCGTCTCGCCAACCACCTAACCACTGTGATTTAGCACCAACACTCTGATAGGGGCATTGCTCCTTTGTTTTGCCGCCAAGGCCAGCCTGATATCCATTAGAATGCGCTCTACCTAATTTATCCCTTTTCTGTCTTTTCATTTATTCCACCTTGTAAGTATTTGATGAATCAATCAATAAATAAATTTAGAGTCCCTCGTTTACCTGAGGAATTTTTATTACTTAATACTATAGAGTGGCCGATTATCGAATTTTGCATTGACCCACTGACGTATGAAATTTAATCAATCGACGAGTTATTTAAGAGGATTTTTGCAATGGACGCAAGCGAAAAAATGTAAATATACAGAGGAGGTATCAGGAGAAAGGAAGAAAAATTTAGGGCTAATTTTTTTCAGGAAAATTTGTCTTGGCAAAACAAATTGTTAGCATCCCTTCTTGTGAAAATCTTATTGCGATAGATAATAAAGAGTATATTTAATAGACAAAATTACTCTAAAAAGGTGCTGCTGCGAAGTCCTGTTTGTTAGATAAACTCCTTCAAGAAAACTAGTATTTTAAGCTACTAAGTACGTAATAAAGGTTTCAGCATGGTTTCTAAACCATTGAGCTTTACTTCATACATCAAGGCTAATTGTTGTCCTAATTTTCCTTCAGGAAAGCCTTTACCATGAAACCACACCAAATAGGGTTCAGGCAATTGTAATAACTTTCTCCCGGCATACTTTCCAAAAGGCATGGTTTGATTAATAGCTTCAATCAGGGCTTGTTGATCGTTTAACAAATTAGGTCCTTGTGCAGGTCTTATGCGAATAAAAAATTTTATGAGGCTGCATTTTTCAGCTAAATCAGGTCTCATACGCTAGCTTACCTATGTAATATTAGTGACACATAAAAGTCACAAAAGCTTCATTAGTGTTGATTATACTGCTCCCATCTTAAAAGGCTAACAACTCTCTGTTAACCGCGGTAATCAATTTAGGGATGAAGATGTCAATAATTAGAAAACGAAGTGCCGCTCATAAAGCCTACTTACCTGGTAACGTGCGTGATAACCAATATATTTTAGCCGAGTTTACCTTGACTGATGAACTGGTGGAACAATTGTCGGAAAAATATAGCGATTTAAAGCCACAGCCATATTATGATTTTTACCAAAAACTTTCGACTATATTCTTTGAGTTAACTGATGAATTTGAGTTCAATAACTGCCAGTTTATTGCCAATGATAAACTGGCACGAGTAAGATACAGTCAAGAAATGCATCAATGGCAAACTAATCAGCAAATTCTGTTTTACTACAATCCAGAGAGTCACCACCTTAAGAGATCTTTTTTTGATGGCAGTAAAAGAGCAAAGAAAATTTGTTTACTCTTTTTAGCAACAGGTAATGAAATTCGAGTTAATGCGGCTAGCTTTCACAGTAGGGTGAGTCAAGTGGTAGAGAAGTATTGTGCAAGAATTAAGTTAGATAAAAGCGAGATGCGTTTAAGGGATCATCAGCATCTGACTTACGATCTGTTTGCTAAGAATAAAGGCTGCACGATTACCCAAGCACATAAATTACGTGAAATTGATAAACGTTACGCTAGCCAAGAAGTGACAGTTCCGACTCATCATAGTGCGATGAATTATGCTGTGGTTACCTTGAATATTAGTAATGAGTTATTGCAACAGGTAGAAATAGATAGTCACTCAAAAGATCCTTATAACCCCTTGTATATGTATTTAACAGATGTTTTCACTATGGCTGCAAAGCGTTATAACCTAAATAATGGTGCGCTGATTGCCAATGGTTTAGTACCTATTGTTAGATACAGTATTCATGAAATTGTATCCCGTGTGGGCGAGTTACAAATGTTGGGCTATAACCCTGAGCAAAGTCCATGCGGTATTGTCAGTAAGTGGAGTGCCGCTGAGCTAACGGATAATGTTCAGTTAATCTTTGTGGCAACACCTGAAAATAATAGTGGTCAGGGCTTTGGTCGGTTTTTAAATCAAATAGAACAAGCCATGCAGTTAATGGCAGCGGAACTAGAAATTGAGCCGACTAAAGAAGAAATGGTGATAAGATTTCATCAGCATCTCGCCTATAATTATTAATCACTTATTATGTTGGCCAACTTAAGTTGAATGAGGGCGTTTTTGTAATTTACGTTGCAATGTTCTTCTGTGCATTGAAAGTTGTCTAGCGGTAGCTGAAATATTACCCTGATTAGCTTTCAAAACTTGTTGAATATGTTGCCATTCAACTTGCTCTGCCGATAAGGTTTCTTCGCTTTGGGTATCTACTTCGATAGCTTCAGCCTTGCTGCCTTTAAGTGTCGCAAGCAATGTTTGGCTATCCACTGGTTTAGATAAATAATCATCAGCACCTAACTTTATCGCGTCTACGGCGGTAGCAATGCTAGCAAATCCCGTGAGCAATACAATGCGGCTTTGTGGGCGTAATTTACGTAATGGCGTGATGATTGATAAGGTGTTTTCTTCTGCCAATTTCATATCCAATAAAATATAATCAGGCGTGTGGCGGTGGCATGCGAGTAACGCATCATTGTTATTATCAACTTGCACGCAATCAAAACCGTGTTTAGTTAAACGTCTATTAAGGGTATTGGCAAAAATAACATCATCTTCAACAATTAAGAGTTTAGATGGTGCTATGGCAGAATTAGGCATACTCACTTCCTTAAAATTTATTGTAAGATGAAATTGGTAGACTCAAAGTAACGAGTGCGCCACCGTCTTGGTGATTAGTTAAAGCTAGTTTACCTCCAAGGCGCTCTAGACTTGCATGACTTAAAAAAACGGCCATACCAAAACCTTGTTCACTATTGACTGGTTTTACCCCTAATTCATTAAGCTTTTTTAAGGTAAAACCTTTGCCATAATCTCGAATAGTAAATTGCCAATTATTCTCAATAATCTGACAAGTCAGGCTAAGCGCGTTGCTATTATTGGCTTTACTGGCTCGAATTGCATTATTAATTAAGTTGATAATGGCAGGTAATAAAGCCGCATCAGCATTAATTGTGGCATCATTAGAGTTCTCGTCACTATTTTTTTGTAACTCTAAGCTGATTTCTGGATTATTTACTCGGACATTATCGGTTATTTCATCAAATAAAGCTTGGCAATTAGTGGCTTTAATTACCTGTTCTTTGATATCGAAAACCATTGCACGAAAATCAGATAAACTGTCTCTGCAGCGAGTAAGCTGGTTTTGCATATCAAGCACTATTTCATTATTAGGTAAATCTTCGCTTAACTCATCAGCTAGTAGTTGTACTGTTGCTATAGGAGTCGCCAATTGGTGGGTAACCTGAGCAGAAGCAACACCTAAGGAGGTGACTTGCTCTTGCTTTAATAGGTTTTCACGATAGGCCGCGATGGCAAGTTCTTGCTGATTAATACTACGTGCCATCTTACCGACAACAATAGCAACGACAAGTGCTGAAAATAAAAAGTTGATCCCCATGCCAATAAAGTGGCCTTGCATATTACCGTGCATAACGCTCATGGGTAATGACCATAATAAAATGCTGTAAGAAGCAATGGCAAGGAAGGCAACGACTGTCAGTAATAAGGGCGTCAAAGTGACCGCAGCTATCGCGATAGGAATGAGTAATAAAGAAACAAAAGCATTGGTTGCTCCACCACTAAAAAAGAGTAACAGTGACAGGAAAATGATATCAGCACATATTTGTACCAGTATTGCTTTTTGGCTCGCTTTATTTTCACTTAAGTGAATACGGCTATAATAAAGATAGCTAGTAAAGGTAAAAAGCACTTCTAAGCTGATCACGCTTACCAATGGCATCCACGGTAATTCATAGGCTAACCCTAAATTGACAAAGAGAATTAACAGTAATTGAATGGCGATTGCAATGCTGCGCAATGCGATAATAGCCTGTATTTGGCTGGTTTTTTTGAAAAATTGTGGCATATATTTCTTACTGGCTAAATATGAGTATAATGTTTGTATTATATGAATTAATGATTACATCTTAGCCTATTTAGTAACACAAAAGGCTGAGATAAATCATAAAAGAAACAATGATTAAGGCAGTAGATAAAATGACAGACCAACGCAACGATAAAGCGATACAAACAGCAACACTCGCCGGGGGCTGCTTTTGGTGTATTGAAAGTGCACTTAATATGGTAAAAGGCATTATCTCTGCAAAACCTGGTTATATGGGAGGGCACACTACAGCGCCAACTTATGAAGAAGTTTGTACCGGAAAGAGTGGTCATGCTGAAGTTGTGCAGCTTGAGTTTGATAGTGCAGTGATTAGTTATAGAGAGATATTAGAAATATTTTTTAGTTTGCATAACCCAACTCAGTTGAATCGCCAAGGAAATGATATAGGAACGCAATACCGCTCTGAGGTTTTTACTCATGATACTCAACAACAAGAAGTTGCCCTAGCTATCATTGAAGAAATCAATCAAGAGCAGTTATTTGATGAGTCGATCGTTACTCAAGTGAGTCCTGCGGTTATTTTTTATTGCGGTGAAGACTATCACCACGACTACTTTAAAAATAATCCAGAAAATCAATATTGCCAAGCCGTTGTCTCACCAAAGTTAGCTAAGTTTAGAAAAACCTTTGTTGCTAAATTGAAATAAGCGACGACTTTTTCAGCGCAATATCTTCTACCGGACTAAATTATCTCCACTATATTTAAAGTAAGTGTTGGGTAATTTTTTCGGTGGTCTTGTTATGCAAAAGAAAAAATTTATATTCGTTACTCTCACGCTAATTGCTGTCCTCATTTGGCTTTACCCTTCGGAACATCCGTATCAATATCGTCAAGTTAAGCGGTTAGCTACGGCAGAAGAAAACTATTTACTACCAATCTCTCCGCATATTAGCCAAGTTAGTCGGCCAGAAGAGACATTCTACTTTCCGATTAAGCTTGGGGATGTAGGACCAAGTAATTCTTTATACTCAGGTCCAAAGCAATACCCATTCTATTGCATGACCATAGATTCCCATATAGGTCAGCCTTTAGTCGATAACCAAGAAGGTTTTGGTGTCCCTGTTTATGAAAATATAACACTACCGACTACTATTGTTGGTTATTCAAAAGACTGTTTATTTAAAAGTCATTTACAGTTTTATTACCTCAATAATGATGAAAAGTTAGTTAAAATTTCTACGGAGCAATTTTCTCAATTAAGCTCTTTAAGGGATGCTCAGTTGCCCTTACAATTATTTCGTGCTGAACAAGGTAGTATTAATCGTTTTATATACACTATTGCTATGGCAATAACCCCAGAAGAGCTAGGTTCGCGTACTATGAGCTCGTTATGGAATAAAAAGTTAATTTATCAGTTTCATGGCGGTTCAGGTATAGGGTTTAGGCAGGGCAGACAAAAAGCGACACGCACTATTTCTCGGCGTTTAGCAGAAATTCAAAAAGGTTATGCGATTATAAGCTCAAGCGGCAATCGTACCAGCTACACCTATAATATGTTATTGGCAGAAGACACGGCGCGCAGAGTGAAGCTTCAGTTTACCAGTTTATTTGGTGAGCCTTTATACACTGTGGGTATTGGCGGCTCAGGAGGAGGGTTAGCGCAATACCTTATTGGTCAAAACAGCCGTGGAATACTTGATGGCCTAATTCCTCAATATTCATATCCCGATATGCTTAGCCAGACAATTTATACCCTAGATTGCGACTTATTCAATAATTACTTTACCTTTCGAGCCAAAGACAATAGCCGCTGGCAGCAGTGGGACCAGAGACAGTTACTCGAGGGCATGAATAGTTTGCAAGATTTCCCACAAAAAATAGCCTTCCTTCAACCGGTAGCGCAATTTATGGCTGGTATGGTACCGAGTTTTCCTCAAGGTAATAGTGAATGTATTAATGGTTACTTTGGTTTATCTACCTTTATCCATAATCCTAGGCAAGGTTTTTTACGGCACTTTTATAGTGAAGATGTTGTTGAACAAACTAATTGGAATTATTGGGAAGATATGTCTTGGTTGTTCGGCCGTGATAAACACGGTTTAGCAGAAAGTACATGGGATAATGAAGGGGTGCAGTATGGACTACATGCCTTGAAACAAAAGAAAATAACCTTAGCTGAATTTGTTCATATCAATAAAAATATTGGCAGTTGGAAAGCGCAGCACCAAATGAGGGCTGAAACCATTGTGACTCCTTTTGGGCGCAAAATGCCATTTTGGATTTCACTATGGGGCAGCGATAATATAACGCAAGTCATTGATAATGAATTGGCTCCTCGACGTAGTGCTTCACTTAATGCGATTGAAGCAGCCTACCGAGGGGGACAGGTTTTTATTGGTAAACTTGATTTACCGATTATTGATGTGCGCCATTACCTAGAAGAAAAGCTGGATATGCACCATATGTCGGCATCTTTTAGTACGCGTTTACGTTTGCAACAAGCGAATGGTCATCATGATAATCAGGTTATTTGGGTGGCAAAGCGTAATTTTGACCCGACAAACCAAGCCTTTGATTTGATGGATTTATGGCTATTAAAACGTAAAGAATTTCCAGAACTCGATGCGGTTCAAAGTAAACCTGCACAATTACAAGATACTTGTTTTGATGACAAAGGTAGTGTACTCGCACAAGGTCGAGATGTATGGCATGGAAATTGGAATAACCTCGGTTATGGAGAAAAAGCATCAAAAAGAGGTATATGTGCAGAGCACTATGCCATTTTTTCAAATAGTCGTATTCAAGCCGAAGGTCCTTGGCAGGGCAGCGTTTTCAAATGTTACAAAATTCCGTTTGAACAAGCGATTCAGCAAGGTATGTATGCAGATATAGATCTTGCGGGACAGCTACCGTCTTTACGCGCAATATTCTCTCAAGGGGTATGTGATTATAGTCAAGGGGATGCAGGTAGACCAAGCGATCTATAGGATGAGGTGATGTGTTGATGAAAGGGTAAAAATGACAAAGAAAATACTTTGTCATTTTGAAAACTCACCGCCAATACTACGTATTAAATAGATATAGCTTCATCAGTTTTTATATTAAAAAATTGAACGAAATGAAGAACGACCACTTCGTCTTGATGAACGACGACTTCTCATTCTACTATGTAATTCGTGGCGTTTTGACTCTAACCATTCTTCACGAGTAATAGCCGTATCTCCACTGCGACCTTCTTCACGTTGACGGTATGCGCAAAATTCTTCAAAGGCTTCAAAATCATCTTTAAATTCTTCAGCAACCAATTCGATCATGATCGCATCATCTAAAAAGCCCAATACCGGAATATGATCAGGTACTAAATCTTCAGGATCACTAAAGTAAGCTAAAGCACTTAATACTTCAGTGCGCTCATCAGTTGGGATCTGCCATTCATCATCTTCAATCATGGCAACGAAAGTTTCTAGTTTCTGAATACGTTCACGAACAAACTCGGGTACATTAGCTTTTATATTTTGACTAATCTTTTTAGCATTCGCAAGAATCTCTTGCTCACTAAGTTGTTCTGCACCTGCTTGCGCTTTGCGCATCACATCGCGGAAATGCTCTAAGTCTGATTCGGTTAATTCAAATTTAACTTCAAACGCCATTACAATTCTCCTGCTTTTGGCTATGTTTTCAATGTGTATTATTGGTCATCATGTCTAAGCATAGTTGACCTATATTATTAGAGTTAGTTGAAATACAGTGATTTGATCCTTTATCTCAATTATTAATCTAGCAGAATAGATCAGTCGCGACATCTTATTTACTTAAGTTTTTTAATAACTTTGTAACTTTATATTCACATAGTGTTATGCTTTTATTGTCTATTGCTATCCAATAATTATTTATTATGCCAAAAACAGAGTTAACCGAAACAGAGTCTACCAATGATGTAGTCAGTGTCCCAATTGAGGACAGTCAAAGCTGTGAAAATTGCCATTTGCCCTTAAGCGGGCCTTTCTGTGCGAATTGTGGACAAGAAGCCGATTCGAAATTGAAATACTTTTGGGTGGTTATCATGCACCTATTAGATGACATTTTTAGTTTTGATTCTCGTGCCAGTCGCACCCTTTTTCCATTATTGACAAGACCTGCTTTTTTAACAAATGAATATTTTGCAGGGAGAAGGGTGCATTATGTACCGCCGCTACGATTGTATTTATTTATTAGTATTGTGTTCTTTCTTACCTTGAAGTTCTTTATCGCGGCCGAAAATAACAAAACTATTACGGTTAGTGACAAACAAGCGCTTATTACCCAAGTGAAAAGCCATATTAAGGGGCTAAAAACTGAGAGAAGTGAGGTTGAAAAAAAACAAGATGCGAGTAATGACGTTAGTGATAATATTTCAACATTAGATGCAGATATAGCGAAGTTTACTTTGTATCTAGATGATTTAAATAGTGATTATAGCTTGGGAAATAATAAACAAATTATCAAACTTACTCGAGAGCTGCTTGAGTTGGAGTTTGAGCAAATTAAAGAAGAGCTTCCCGCGGATGAAAAAGAACGTTTTGATTCACTGATTGCCAGCAGATTGAAAGCGAAAGATGGCACTCAAAATAACCAAGCTATAAAGATATCGAATAATGATGACGGTACCTTATCATTTGACTTCTTGTCGGATGAGAAAAATAAGAAAGTAAATGCTTTTGCAAAGGAGTTAACGGATAAAGCCGAAAAAGCGTTTAATACTGATACCGGTCCACTCATTGAGCAAGTTATCGGAAAACTTCCTCAGTTGATGTTTATTTTACTGCCACTTTTTGCCGTATTACTAAAAGTGATGTTTATTTTCTCTAAACGATTATACATGGAGCATTTAACAGTAGCTTTGCACAGCCACAGTTTCATTTTTATAGCGATACTACTCTCTGAAGTGCTGGATGTGTTAAATGACTATCTTGAACCTACGTACTCGACTCTTGCCAGCTTTACGGGAGTTGTTGCGGGAGGGATTTTACTTTGGATACCGATCTATTTATTTTTAATGCAAAGAAAAGTGTATAAACAAGGTTACTTTTTTACTTTGGTTAAATTCACTATTATTGCCACCATATATAGCTTTATGATACTGCTAACAGGGCTAGTAGCCGTAGTTTGGGGCTTGATGGGAACATAAGTTGGTCTAATATAATTGATGCATCAGCTAAATTTCTCATAAAAAAAGCGGTAAGCATAAAATGCTTACCGCTTTTATCAATTCTAGCGCTTATTTAAAGCGCATAGATAAATCTATCGCGTTAACATGTTTAGTGAGTGCGCCACTTGATATGTAATCGACGCCTGCTTTGGCATACTCTTGTAAAATCTCAATGGTCATATTACCAGAGACTTCAAGTTTTGCTTTACCACGGGTTGCTTTGACGGCTTGTTCAATCATTTCCGGCGTGAAGTTATCAAGCATGATAATGTCAGCACCCGCGTTAAGTGCTTGTTCGAGTTCATTGAGTGACTCGACTTCGACTTCTACCGTTTTGTCACTGTGATTTCTTTTGGCAGTAGCTACTGCTTGACTAATGCCACCACAAGCGGCGATATGGTTTTCTTTAATTAGAAAGGCGTCGAATAAGCCAATTCGATGGTTTACACCACCACCACAGAGCACGGCATACTTTTGTGCACTTCGTAATCCAGGTAATGTTTTACGTGTATCCAGCAGCTTGGTATCACTACCTGCTAGCTCTTTCACGTAATGACTTGTTAAGGTTGCTGTTCCTGATAAGGTTTGTAAAAAGTTTAAGGCAACACGTTCACCTGTTAACAAAGTACGCGCATCACCCTCAAGTTCAAATAGTGTGCTGTTGGCTGCAACAGACTCTCCATCATTGACGAACCAAGTGATTTTTGTTGCCTCTTCAGTGCTTCTACTTAATGATGCATCAAGTTGCTTAAATACTTCATTTACCCAAGCAACACCACAAACGATACAATCTTCACGCGTGATCACAGTAGCAACTGCTTGCTCATTTTCGGGAATTAGCATTGCGGTAATATCTTGGCTCGCTTGAGGCATAGCATTATCAACGGCACCTAAATCTTCACAAAGGGCCCAAGAGATTGTTTTGCTAATGTCTTGCTGTAATTTTTCTAACTGTGAACTAAGCATTGCTTTCTTCCTGTTACAGGGGATCTCGTAAGATTAATTGTTTACCCGTTTGATAAAAGTCGACTTGTTTTAGTGCGCTCATGCCTAAAAGTATTTCATCGGCTTTCATTGCGGGGTTAATGTGAGCGGCGACATTATACAAGAAAATATTGCCTAAGCTCAATTGGGCAATTTCAGTTTTATAAACGGTAATGTTGCCATTTGCTGTTTGTACTCGATAATTTCCTTGTGCAACTAGACCTAATTGCTCTGCAATATGAGCGGGTATTGATACTTGCGTCGCGCCAGTGTCGAGTAAAAAAGTGACTGGAGTCTCATTTATTGTGCCACGGGCAACATAATGACCTTGCCTATTTTGATCTAAAATTACTTCTGCTTGGCCACTTTCCGATAAGCGCATTTCTGGGCGGCTATTGGGATTATATTGTTCGTCAAGGACATCCTGAAATAAGAACATTAATAATGCCAAGGCGATTATCCAGGCAAGCCAAACGAATAATTTTGCCATTTTTTTTGTTGGGTCAACTTCAGCCATAATAAGCAACCTATGATTCATTGTACGGATATTGTATGTTAGCAAGTATTAAAGTACAAAGCGTAGCCTTATACTCGATCAACTTGAAAATGAATCGTTTAGACTTTTTGAAACGAGCATCTTCAAGTTGATCAGCTATAAATTCAACGCATCGATCACTATAAAATGAGAAACACATGTTTTCAATTTCCTCCGGCTGGTTAAATCAAGTAGAGCATCTGCCATCACCGCACTTTTCTTCACGTGAGCTGGATGAAGAAATTAGTTTACTCGTTATTCATAATATCTCGTTGCCGGCGGGGCAGTTTGGCAATAATTACATTAGTGATCTTTTTCTTGGTCAACTTGATTGTAATGCCCATACAAGTTTTCATGACTTAAAAGGTATTGAAGTTTCAGCACATTGTCTTATTCGCCGTGATGGTTGTGTTATTCAGTATGTCTCTTTTAATGACAAAGCCTGGCATGCAGGCGTTTCATCATTTAATAACAAAGAGCGTTGCAATGATTACTCCGTAGGCATTGAATTGGAGGGCACGGATGATATCCCTTACACCAAAGAGCAATATCAGCAATTAATCGCCTTAACACTTTGTTTGCAAGATCAATTTCCTGCTATCATGATCGATAATGTTGTTGGTCATTGTGATATTGCCCCGATTAGAAAAACTGATCCTGGGCCAGTATTTGACTGGCAATACTTTCGTCAGTGTTTGACTGAACAAGCGACAAGGAACAACACCTAATATGAGTTTATTAAGTTTATTAATTGCACTAGCAGCCGATCGTTCTTTATCTGCCAAAGTATGGCAATTTAATTTTTATTACCAAGGTTATCACCATTTTTTTAGTAAAAACTTTACCGCTAAGCAGGGCACTATCGCTAGTGCGGTATTTATTATCTTGCCTGTTATTGTGACATACCTGTTACTTGACGCTACTGATAACTCAGTACTGCAATTATTGCTTTCTACCGTGATACTTATCGTGTGTTTTGGTTGTACAACGACGAGAAAGAGTTACAAAAGTTATTTACACTCTGCCTTTCGTGGTGAAGAAACAACAACAGAGATGCATCATAAGCAATTGTTGTCAGATAAAAACTTGCCAGAGATGGGCTTTGGCCAAGCACTCATTTGGCTAAATTATCGTTATTACATAGCTATTATGTTGTTTTTTACCTTATTCGGCGCAGCAGGTGCGGTATTTTATCGTTTGTTGACGACGGTTATTGAGCATAAAAAAGCAAAATGTATGGCGAGTGCTGCAGAAAATGAAGCACAAGCAGAAGTAAGCTCAGTAATTGAAAACGACATTGAGTCTGAAGAGCAAAATGCAGCTGTGCATGAAGGTAACGTTGCGCCAAATATCATGAATGGTTGTCAGAACCATCATGATGTACTTTTTTGGTTAGATTGGTTGCCTGTACGTATCGCCTCTTTTGGTTATATGTTTGTTGGTCATTTCTCTAAAGCAATGCCGGTTTGGTTAGAAAGTTTATTTGATAGTCAAAAGGCAACCCATCAAGTATTGATAGATGTTGCAGAAAAATCTGAAGACCTTTTGGTGAACGAGAACGATTGCACAGCAGAACCTTGTTTGCTTGTTAGACTCGCAAAGCGCAATGTTCTTCTTGTACTTGCTGTTATTTCAATCTTGACCCTTTCTGGCTTATTAAATTAAAAATTTCGTAAAAACAGAATGGTAAGACCAATCCGTTTTTCCTCTATTTATGCGCTAAAATAGTTAAAATAAATTTGTTTTAGCGCATAAAAAACTTGCATAAATACTACCCATCAACTAAATTTACTTGTCAAAAGTAGCCATATTTGCTACTTTATTACCCAGAAAAAGATTGGTCTTACCAATTTACCATGTGTTTGGCGAGTGATTTTAAGCCTTATTGTCTTTTTATTATCATTGAAATAATTAGTTAATTTACTTTTATGAATACAAACGTAACGACAAATAAATCAATACAAGCAGCCAAAAGTACTGGTCGAGTAAAGCCGCAGAAGTTAGCTGATATTATATTAGCGCAGCTTGAAACCATGATAATTGAAGGCAGTTTACTGCCAGGTGAAAAATTATTACCTGAGCGAGAGCTGGCATTGCAATTTGAAGTTTCTAGACCATCATTACGCGAAGCGATTCAGAAGTTAGAAGCCAAAGGTTTGGTGACACGTAAGCAAGGTGGAGGAACATTTGTTTGTAACAATTTACTCAGTGGTTTTTCTGATCCCTTGTTTGAATTAATGTCCAACAATAATGAATCTCAATTTGATTTGTTGGAATTTCGTCATGGCATTGAGGGTATGGCGTCTTATTATGCCGCTATGCGTGGAACACCTGCCGACTTTGAGCAAATTCAAGCAAAGCATAATGAAATTGGTACGAGTCAATTAGAAGATGATTTTCGAAGAGAAGCTGAGGCAGTTGTTGAGTTTCATTTAGCCATATGTGCCGCGTCACACAATGCGGTTATTTTACAGCTTGCTCGCAGCATGTCGTCATTATTAGCAGATAATATTGCACAAAATTTAACAGTATTAGCAAAACGTCCTGATATCTTTAGCAAGATTACTGATTATAGAAAGCGTTTACTTGACGCCATTCTTAGTGGCCAACCCCAAAAAGCTTGGGGAGCAAGCCATCGACATTTAGCGTTTATCGAAGAAGTCTTATTAAAGTCAACACAAGAAAATAGTCGCATGGAACGCTCAATGCGCAGAATGTAAGGGAATAATGCACAAGGTGCAAAGCGTTAGAAGAAAGAATTAATGTAGTGGAATAACGAATAGTTAGAAAATTTAATTTTAAACATTTAATTAAAACTTTTTATTAAATATAAAAGTATTGGAGACTAAACAATATGTCAGATCTACCAAATATCGATATTGATTCAGCAGAAACCCAAGAGTGGTTAGAATCAATGGAATCAGTATTAGAAAATGAAGGTCCAGAGCGCGCACATCAATTATTAGAAACGTTAATTGACCGCGCACGCCGTGGTGGTACTCATTTACCGTTTGATGCAACAACTGCCTATGTAAATACTATTCCACCTGGCCAAGAGCCAAACATGCCTGCTGACCAAACTATTGAATCACGTATTCGTGCTGCAATTCGTTGGAACGCTTTGGTTTTAGTATTACGTGCCTCTAAAAAAGATTTAGAGCTTGGTGGTCATATTGGTAGTTTTGCCTCTTCATCTACTTTGTATGATGTAGGTTTTAACCACTTCTTTAAAGCGGCAACGCCAGAAAATGGTGGCGATTTTATTTTCGCACAAGGTCATATTTCTCCAGGTATTTATTCACGTGCTTTCATGGAAGGCCGTTTAACTGAAGATCAAATGAACAACTTCCGTCAAGAGTGTGATGGCAAAGGTTTATCTTCATACCCACACCCTCATTTGATGAAGGATTTTTGGCAGTTCCCAACAGTTTCTATGGGCTTAGGTCCATTACAAGCTATCTACACGGCACGCTTTTTAAAGTACTTAACTGACCGTGGTATTAAAGATTGTTCAGGTCAACGAGTTTACTGTTATTTAGGTGATGGTGAAACAGATGAGCCAGAATCATTAGGTGCTATTGGTTTAGCCTCACGTGAAGGTTTAGATAACTTATGTTTCGTAGTTAACTGTAACTTACAACGTTTAGACGGCCCGGTACGTGGTAACGGTAAAATTATTCAAGAACTTGAAGGTACATTCCGTGGCGCAGGCTGGGAAGTAGTGAAAGTTATTTGGGGTTCTTACTGGGATTCACTTATTGCGCGTGATACGTCAGGTAAATTATTACAGTTAATGAACGAAACAGTGGATGGTGAATACCAAAACTGTAAAGCGAAAGGTGGTAAATACACGCGCGAAAACTTCTTTAACAAGTACCCTGAAACAGCGGCTATGGTTGCTAACATGTCTGATGATGACATTTGGCGTTTAAACCGTGGTGGTCATGATCCAGTTAAAGTGTATGCTGCATATGATCAAGCAATGAAGACTAAAGGGCGTCCTACGGTTATCTTAGCGAAAACTGTTAAAGGTTTTGGTCTAGGTGCATCTGGTGAAGCATTAAACATTGCACATAACGTTAAGAAAATGGACGTTGATTCAATTAAACATTACCGTGACCGTTTCAACATCCCAGTAAAAGATGAAGATATTGCTGATCTACCTTTCTACAAGTTCCCAGAAGATAGTGAAGAATTTAAATACATGAAAGCGCGTCGCGAAGCATTAGGTGGTTCATTACCTGCACGTCGTGTACAAGCAGAAGAGTCACTTGAAGTACCTGCGCTTAAAATCTTTGATCCTATCTTGAAAGGTTCAGGTGAGCGTCAAGTATCATCAACAATGACCTTTGTACGTGTATTAAACAGCTTATTAAAAGATAAGAAAATCGGTAAGCGCATCGTGCCAATCATTCCTGATGAAGCACGTACCTTTGGTATGGAAGGTTTATTCCGCCAAGTTGGTATTTATGCAAGTGAAGGCCAAAAGTATGTTCCACAAGATGCTGACCAAGTTGCTTATTATCGTGAAGATAAAAAAGGTCAAGTTTTACAAGAAGGTATTAATGAACTAGGTGCTATGGCCTCTTGGGTCGCTTCTGGTACGTCTTACTCTACGTGTAATGCTACGACTATTCCGTTCTATATCTACTACTCAATGTTTGGTTTCCAACGTGTTGGTGATTTAGCATGGGCAGCTGGCGATAGCCAAGCACGCGGTTTCTTATTAGGTGCTACTGCAGGTAGAACAACGCTTAACGGTGAAGGTCTGCAACACCAAGATGGTCATTCACATGTACAAGCGGGTTTAATCCCTAACTGTGTGACTTATGATCCAACTTACGGTTATGAAATTGCTGTTATCGTGCGTGAAGGTTTACGCCGCATGTATGAAGAAAATGAAAATATCTTCTTCTACTTAACGTTAATGAATGAAAACTACCAGCACCCTGCTTTCCCTGAAAGAAAGGGTGTAGAAGAAGAAATCATTAAAGGTATTTATCAACTAGAACAAGCCGCACCAGCTAAAGGTAAAGCGACTGCAAATGTTCAGTTGTTAGGCTCAGGTACTATTCTTGAGAAAGTACGTGAAGCAGCTCAAATTTTAGCGAATGATTACAATGTATCTAGTGATGTTTACTCAGTAACGTCATTTAACCAACTAGGGCGTGATGGACAAGATGTGACTCGTTGGAACATGCTTCACCCAGAAAGTGAACAGCGTGTACCATACATTGCAAAAGTTATTACTAAAGAAGCGGGCCCTGCGATTGCCGCAACGGATTACATCAAAAACTACTCTGATCAAGTACGTGCTTACCTTGACACAGAATACCGTTGTTTAGGTACTGATGGTTTTGGTCGTAGTGATAGTCGTGCAAATTTACGTACTCACTTTGAAGTAAGTGCAGCTTACGTGGTTGTAGCGGCATTATTCGAGTTAGCGAATCGTGGCGAAATCGAACGTTCAGTAGTTACAGAAGCAATCAAACGCTTTGATATTGATACTGAAAAACTTAACCCACTTTACGCTTAATTAGTGGCTAGAAAGGAAAATATTATGTCTATAGAAAAAGTTCTAGTCCCTGATGTGGGTGGCGATGAAGTTGAAGTTATTGAAATTTGTTTTGCTGTTGGCGATACCTTAGAAGCAGATGAAGGCATTGTTACCGTTGAAACGGATAAAGCGTCAATGGATATTCCAGCGCCGTTTGCAGGAGAGCTAGTAAGCTTAACTGTAAAAGTTGGCGACAAGATTAAAGAAGGCGATATTATCGCTGAAATGCAGGCTGCTGACGCAGCATCTGCTCCAGTTGAAGAAGCGCCGGCAGCAGTTGTTGAAACACCAGCAGCACCCGTTGCTCCTGTTGTTGAAGCGGCTCCAGTCGCTACACCGGTTGCTACTGCCTCTCAAGTGATTGAAATTGCAGTACCTGATATCGGTGAAGATGGTGAAGTTGACGTTATTGAAGTATTAGTAAACGTTGGCGATGTGATTGAAGAAGAAGATGGTTTAATCACACTTGAAACTGATAAAGCGACGATGGATGTTCCGTCAACGCATGCGGGTACAGTCAAAGAAGTATTTATTAGCAATGGTGATAAAGTTAAGCAGGGTACACTTGTAATTAAACTTGAAACCTCTGGCGGCGCAGCACCTGTTGCAGCAGCTCCCGCAGTGCAAGCGGCACCAGCAAGCGCGCCTGTTGTTGCAGCGACACCAGCAGCAACAAAAGCAGCACCTGTTCCACATCACCCACAAGCGGGTAATGTAAAGAAAGGGGCAATTTATACTACACCTTCAATTCGTCGTTTGGCACGTGAATTTGGCGTTGATTTAACCTTAGTGAAAGGCACCGGTCGTAAAGACAGAATCTTAAAAGAAGATGTGCAATCATACGTGAAATATGAGTTATCTCGTCCGAAAGCGAATGCAGGTAGTTCAGTTGCAGCCGGTGAAGGTGGTTTACAAGTTGTTAGTGCTAAGGCAATTGATTTCGCTAAATTTGGTGAAATTGAAACAAAAGCATTAACACGTATTCAGAAGATTTCTGGACCATTTTTACATCGTAACTGGGTAACTATTCCGCATGTTACGCAATTTGATGAAGCAGATATCACTAACGTTGAAGCGTTCCGTAAAGAACAGAATGTTGTGTGTGAAAAGCAAAAACTTGGTTTTAAAATTACACCATTAGTATTCATCTTAAAAGCGGCGGCGGATGCACTACGTGCTTTCCCAACGTTTAACTCAAGCCTGAGTGAAGATGGTGAAAGTTTAATTCTTAAAAAGTACATTCACATTGGTGTTGCGGTTGATACGCCTAATGGTTTAGTTGTACCGGTAGTACGTAATGTTGACCAAAAAGGTATTCATCAATTATCTCGTGAGTTACTTGAAATCAGCATGAAAGCGCGTGATGGCAAGTTAAAAGCAGCTGATATGCAAGGTGGCTGTTTTACTATTTCTAGCCTAGGTGGCATTGGCGGCACAGCATTTACGCCTATCGTTAACGCACCAGAAGTGGCTATTTTGGGTGTTTCTAAATCAGAGATGAAACCTAAGTGGAATGGTAAAGATTTCGAACCTAAATTAATGTTGCCACTATCAATGTCTTACGATCACCGTGTTATTGATGGCGCATTAGCTGCACGTTTCACTGTACATTTAGCGGGCGTTATGTCTGATATTCGTAAGTTAGTACTTTAAACCGTACTGTCAAACGTTAAATAGTCAGACTTTAGTCGGCAGTGGTTAATTAATATTGGCGAAATTCAACGCATAGGCGTAGAATTTCGCCACAAGAATTTATTATAAATAAAAGTTGATACAGAGACCCTATATCAGCTTACATATTCAATGAGGATAAGCATGAGTAACAATATCAAAACTCAAGTAGTAGTATTAGGTGCAGGCCCTGGTGGTTATTCAGCGGCATTTCGTGCAGCAGATTTAGGTTTAGACGTAGTATTAGTAGAAAGCCGTGAAACATTAGGTGGCGTTTGTTTAAACGTTGGCTGTATCCCATCAAAAGCATTACTTCACGTTGCTAAAGTTATTGATGATGCAGCGGCAATGGCTTCTCACGGTGTTACTTTTGGTAAGCCTGAAATTGATTTAGATAAAATCCGTGGCTGGAAAGAAAGCGTAATTGCTCAACTTACTGGTGGTTTAGGCAGCATGGGTAAAGCCCGTAAAGTATCTACAGTATACGGTTACGGTAAATTCACTTCAGATAAAACTATCGAAGTTGAAGGTAATGACGGCGAAAAAACAACCATTACTTTTGATAACGCAATTATTGCAGCGGGTTCTTCAGTAATTGATTTACCATTTATCCCTAACGATGACCCACGTGTTATCGATTCTACTGGTGCTTTAGAACTTAAAGATGTTCCAGAAGAGATGTTAGTACTTGGTGGCGGTATCATTGGTTTAGAAATGGGTACTGTTTACTCTGCTTTAGGTTCTAATGTATCTGTTGTTGAGTTTGCTGATCAATTAGTTCCAGCAGCTGATAAAGATATCGTTAGAGTTTACAACAACTACAACAAGAAAAAATTCAACATCATGTTGTCTACTAAAGTTGTTGCTGTTGAAGCAAAAGATGATGGTTTATATGTTACTTTTGAAGGCAAAAAAGCACCAAAAGAACAAGTACGTTATGACAAGATTTTAGTTGCTGTTGGCCGTAAGCCAAATGGTCACTTAGTTGCTGCTGATAAAGCTGGCGTAAATGTTGATGAGCGTGGTTTCATCAATGTAACCAACGAGCTTCGCACTAACGTGCCACACATCTTCGCTATTGGTGATGTTGTTGGTCAACCTATGCTTGCACATAAAGCGGTTCATGAAGCACATTGTGCAGCTGAAGTTATTTCTGGTAAGAAACATACCTTCGAACCTCGTTGTATCCCTTCAATTGCTTATACTGATCCAGAAATGGCTTGGGTTGGTGTTACCGAAGCTGAAGCGAAAGAGCAAGGCTTAAACATCGAAGTAGCTAACTTCCCTTGGGCTGCATCTGGCCGTGCTATCGCTTCTGCACGTACTGAAGGTAAAACTAAGCTAATCTTTGAAAAAGATTCTGGTCGTATCTTAGGTGGCGCAATTGTTGGTATCAACGCTGGTGAAATGCTTGGTGAGATTTGTTTAGCGGTTGAAATGGGCGCTGATGCAGAAGATATTGGTTTAACTATCCATGCTCACCCAACGTTAAACGAATCAATTGGCTTAGCGGCAGAAATCTTTGAAGGTTCAATCACTGATTTACCAAATGCTAAAGCAGTTAAAAAGAAAAAATAATAGCGCTTACTTTCGCTTAGCGAAATAAGGTTATTTAATAAAAACCAATTATAGATACTGATGTTAGTTATTTATAATTGGTTTTTTTGTACTTGTAGATTGATAGTTAACATTCTGTTAACCTTAGATAACTCTAAAAAATAAATGGATTTAATTATGAGTCATCAAATACTCTATTTGAGTGCTGTTGCTCTTCTAGCCGCTAACGTTAGTGCCCCAGTCTCTGCCAATGAAATTTCTCAACACCTATCCACGATTATTATTCCAGAGCCTGTTGAACGCATTCACCCTAAATACCCTATTGAGGCTGCTAGGCAAGGACGTGAAGGCTGGACAATTCTTAGTTTTGTTATTGATGAAAAGGGCAACGTTTCAGATGCATTAGTTAAAGAATCATCAGGTAGTGAAGACTTTGATAAAGCAACACTAAAAGCAGTGACTAAATGGAAATATCAACCGGCATTTGAAAATGGTAAGCCAATACAGCAGTGCGTTAATACAGTACAAATGGATTTCCGTCTGGGCAAGAACGCTGGAACTAAAGGGGTGTCTCGAAGATTCAAGAAAAAATATGAAATAGCAACTAAAGCATTGAAAGATAAAGATTACCAGGCAGTAGAGCATCAGTTAGCTAAAATGAACGCGCGCAAAACAATGCACTTAAGTGAAAATAATTACATGCACATTCTTGCGGCAAATTATGCAAGAGAAATAGGTAATGACACATTACAATTGTATCACCTAAATCGAGTGACGCTTGATAGTGGAGTAAGTGATGAAAAATTGAAATTTTCAGTGCTGTATCAACGATTTTACTTAAAGGCGACTTTATCTAAGTTTCAAAGTGCATTTGCTACCTATGAACAGCTTGTTAAGCTTGCAGAGGCTAAGCCATATTTGGCCAAACTTGAAAAGCTTATGGCAGATATTGATTCTGTAATCAGTAGCGACAAAGATATTATGATTAAGGCTGCTATTGATAGTGATTACTGGTATGCAGACTTAGTAAGAAATAAGTTTTCGTTAACTGATATTGAAGGCTCTTTACATACTTTAGATGTTCGCTGCGCTAACAAACGCCATGTTTATACGGTAGAAAATAATAATACTTGGACAATCCCCACCAACTGGAAGAACTGCAGTATTTACGTGTTTGGTGAGCCAAAAACTAACTTTAATTTAATCGAACACCCCAGTAGTAGTTAATTATTATTAAGTAAGTACTTTAGTTTGTTTGTTGTCAGTGTTTTCTATTTGTTAGACTGATAAGGCAACTGTGAAAAGGATAATTACGATGTTAAACCTCATAAATAAACCAGTCATCCGAACTGCTCTGTGTTCGTTCAGTTTCTTATATTTATCTGCTTGTGCAGGCCCGAGTCCAGTCGTGCTAGGTCAAGCACAAACAGAGTGGGACTTTGATCACCAACTACAATTCAAAAAAACGCAATTTGATGAACATAATTATCAATTAGAAGTTATCCCAAATAATAACGTTAGCTTTGAGCGATTATCGGTATTTCTTCTACGTAGAGGTTACTTAATCTGTGGCGGTTATGGTTATAAACTTGAGTTGATAACTGGGGTTGAAAGTTTTGATCATTTCAGAGCTTCGCCGAATATGATAATGCCAAATTTAACTGCGAAACTTGAATGTCCAAGAACTGAATAAGATCAAATACTCTCTTATTATGAGGATAAACTATCAGGCAAAAAAAAGGGTTACTGGAAAGTAACCCTTTTTAGTTATTGCTTGTAATTATTGCTAGCTTGGCCCAGTAATAAGCTAAGTTACACTGGGCTGTTGATTAGCGTTATACTCTTTTAACTGGAATGAAGTGAGTTGTCATTTCTTCAGTAGGAGGAGTGAACTTAGTTAAGTCGATACCTTCTACAGCGTTTTTGTACTCATCCATAGTTGGGAAGCGACCCAATACTGTTGAAAGAACAACTAACGCTGATGAGCCAAGTAATGATTCACCTTTTTTCTCTGTAGTATCAGCTACAACACGTCCTTGGAATAAACGTGTTGACGTAGCAATTACCGTATCACCAGGTTCAGCTTTTTCTTGGTTACCCATACATAAGTTACAGCCTGGGCGTTCTAGGTATAAGATGTTTTCGTACTTAGTACGAGCAGCATTTTTAGGCGCAGCATCATCAAATTCAAAACCAGCATATTTTTGTAGGATGTCCCAATCGCCTTCAGCTTTAAGTTCATCAACAATGTTGTAAGTAGGTGCAGCAACAACTAATGGTGCTTTAAATTCTACCGTACCGTTTTGTGTTTCAAGATTACGTAACATTTGCGCAACAATTTGCATGTCACCTTTATGAACCATACATGAACCAATAAAACCTAAATCTACAGATTTGTCAGCGTAATATGATACAGGGCGGATAACATCATGGGTGTAACGCTTAGAAACGTCTTCATTGTTCACATCTGGATCAGCAATCATTGGCTCTTCGATTGAGTCAAGGTCTACAACAACTTCAGCGTAGTACTTAGCAGCATCATCAGGTGCAAGTGCAGGTTGTTCACCCGACTTGATACCCGCAATACGTTTATCAGCAAGCGCGATTAAGCCTTTAAGTGTACCTGCTTCGTTTTCCATACCCTTGTCGATCATAATTTGGATACGGCTCTTAGCAAGCTCGATAGATTTAACTAATGTTTCATCATTTGAAATACAGATTGACGCTTTCGCTTTCATTTCTGCAGACCAATCGGTGAAAGTAAACGCTTGGTCAGCCATTAATGTACCAATATGTACTTCGATAATACGACCTTGGAAAACATTCTCGCCGCCAAATTGCTTAAGCATTTGCGCTTGAGTTGAGTGAACAACGTCACGGAAATCCATGTGGCCTTTCATGTTACCTTTAAACGTAACTTTAACAGACTCAGGGATTGGCATTGCTGACTCACCTGTTGCAAGAGCGATAGCAACTGTACCTGAGTCGGCACCGAACGCTACACCTTTTGACATACGGGTATGCGAGTCACCACCAATGATGATAGCGCGGTCGTCAATAGTGATGTCATTCAATACTTTATGAATAACGTCAGTCATTGAGTGATAAACACCTTTTGGATCACGTGCTGTGATTAAACCAAACTTGTTCATGAATGCCATTAATTTAGGCGTGTTAGCTTTTGCTTTGTCATCCCAAACTGATGCCGTGTGACAACCTGATTGGAATGCGCCATCAACAATTGGAGAAATAGTAGAAGCAGCCATGGCTTCTAATTCCTGACAGGTCATAGGGCCAGTCGTGTCTTGTGAACCAACAATATTTACTTTTACGCGAACGTTAGAACCAGCATGTAAAGGTGTATCAGATGCAACACCAACAGCATTACGGTTAAAGATTTTCTCTACCGCTGTTAAACCTTGGCCTTCGTGAGATATTTCTTTAGATGCAGCGTAAACAACAGGCGCTTCAACACCTAATGCTTCTGCTGCAAATGTTTGCAGCTTTTTACCGAATGTAACCGCGTAAGAACCACCCGCTTTCATGAACTCTTGCTTTTGCGGAGTAAATGCTGAAGATACGTCAACTAACTCTTTATCACCGTTGTATAACTTCTGCGCTTTAGTATCGATAGTTAATACTGTACCAGTCGCTACTGAGTATGCTTCTTCTAATACTGCATCGCCATTTGCGTCAACAACCGCATTGCCATTAGCATCTACTTTCTTAACCCAGTTTTTAAGATCAAGACCGATACCACCAGTTACATCAACAGTCGTTAAGAAGATTGGCGCGATACCGTTAGTACCTGCTACAACGGGTGCAATGTTTATAAATGGTACGTAAGGACTTGCTTGTTTACCCGCCCAAAGTGCTACGTTGTTAACACCTGACATACGAGAAGAACCAACACCCATAGTACCTTTTTCAGCGATAAGCATTACTTTCGCATTAGGATGCTTAGCTTGGAGCGCTTGAATCTCTTCCTGAGCTTCTGGTGTGATCATACATTGGCCATGTAATTCACGGTCAGCACGAGAGTGAGATTGATGTCCAGGAGATAATAAATCAGTAGAGATATCACCTTCACCGGCAATATAAGTCACTACGTCAATTTTTGCGTCAATGTCAGGTAATTTTGTGAAGAACTCAGCTTGCGCATAGCTTTCTAAAATATCTTTAGCAACGGCGTTACCTGCTTTAAAAGCAGCTTCAAGACGGGCAGTGTCAGCATCATACAAGAAAACTTGTGTTTTCAAAACATCAGCAGCTGGCGCTGAAACAGAAGCGTCATCACTTAATGCAAGATCAAGTAATACTTCAATTGAAGGACCACCTTTCATGTGAGAAAGTAATTCAAAAGCATATGTCGGTGTAATTTCTGCAACAGTTGAATCACCGACTATGATTTCTTTTAAAAATGCAGCTTTCACACCCGCAGCACTTGTTGTACCTGGTAAGGTGTTATAGATAAAGAAGTTAAGTGAGTCAGCTCGGTACTCATTTTCTTGATCTTTAATTTGTGTAATAATTTCGGATAATAAATCTGCGCTATCAATAGGTTTAGGTGCTAAGCCAAGCTCATTCTTGCGACTTTCAATTTCTTTAATGTATTCTATATATAGACTCATTTAAAACTCTCTCTAGTTCTATTGCGCTAATAATATTGTCATCATTAGCTGGGACAAATTTTATCTCTATTTTACCTGATTTTCTGTCGACTAGTAATCATTTGATTATATAAACGTTATTCATGACAGTTATACTCGGTAGAAATTTTAGTTATGTTAGTTATGGTAGATTATTGTTGATATTAAAGAGTGAGCATAATTCATTGATTTAAATAGATAAAGTCCGTTTTGTTATGCGGAAATATGACTGGAGTACTATCATTTTTTCAGATGGAAAATGCGTCTAGTCGCTGAAAACTACCTTATCCCCTATACTATAATCAAGCTTCTTAACTCAACAGATCATACCGCTATTTTCACAAGTCTAATTGCTAAGTTTTTGCCAAATAAAATTTTAATGAAAACCAAGATATTTCCGACAATATTAAAAACAAAGAAAAATAGACTAGTATAATAGTCGTACAGATAAAAAACATATCAACTTTAAGTATATGAAAGTAATGTGTTATAGCTTTAGTGAATGTTGAAAATAAATGTCGTGACTAGTCGTCGATAACAAAAAGTGTCGACAATATTGTATTATTAAGATGTATTTTATAATCCTAGATACTTAACAGCTTTGTCCTAAATTGGCTCTATATTACGAGTCATTCCTAAAGTGACTAGTGTCTCCAAATAAAAAGGTGAATGTCGTGCTTCAAGAATATCGCAACCACATAGCAGAACGTGCAGCTGAAGGTCTCGTACCTAAAGCTTTAGACGCTGAACAAACAGCAGCATTAGTAGAATTAGTTAAAAACCCACCAGCTGGTGAAGAAGCCTTTTTAATTGATTTATTAACAAATCGTGTACCCGCTGGCGTTGATGATGCCGCTTATATTAAAGCAGGATTTTTAGCCGCAGTGACTAAAGGTGAAGCGACTTCATCAATATTAAGTGCTGAGAAAGCCACTGAATTATTAGGCACCATGTTAGGTGGTTATAACATTCAGCCGATGATTGACCTTTTAGACAATGAAGCACTATCTTCAACGGCTTCACACGGTTTATCAAATACCTTATTAATGTTCGACGCCTTCCATGATGTGCAAGAAAAAGCTGAAGCAGGTAACACAGCAGCTAAATCAGTAATGCAATCATGGGCTGATGGTTCTTGGTTTACTTCTAGAAAAGAAGTGGCTAAAAAAATCACGGTTAAAGTATTTAAAGTTACTGGTGAAACCAATACCGATGATTTATCTCCTGCTCCTGATGCATGGTCTCGTCCTGATGTTCCATTACATGCTAAAGCAATGCTTAAGATTGGACGTGATGGTATTAACCCTGAAGAAGATGGCGTTATTGGTCCTATCTCTCAAATTGAAGAATTACAAAAAGACGGTATCCCACTAGCTTATGTTGGTGATGTTGTTGGTACGGGTTCTTCACGTAAATCTGCAGCTAACTCTGTTTTATGGTACATGGGTGATGATATCCCTTGTATTCCAAACAAACGTAGTGGCGGTGTCTGTTTAGGTGGCAAGATCGCTCCTATTTTCTATAACACTTTGGAAGATTCAGGCGCATTACCCATTGAATTAGACGTACAAAAAATGAATATGGGCGATATTATCGACATTTACCCATACGAAGGTGTTGTTAAAAACGCTGCTGGTGAAATTGTTGCAGAATTTGAACTTAGCCCGGTATTATTAGATGAAGTTCGTGCTGGTGGTCGTATTCCATTAATCATCGGTCGTGGCTTAACTGGTCGTGCTCGTGAAGCATTAGGTTTACCTGAAGCTGATTTATTTGCTAAGCAAGTTGCTGTTGCTGATACAGGTAAAGGCTTTACCCTTGCTCAGAAAATGGTGGGTAAAGCTTGTGGTGTTGAAGGTGTTCGCGCTGGTCAATACTGTGAACCAAAAATGACTACTGTAGGTTCACAAGATACAACAGGCCCTATGACACGTGATGAATTGAAAGATTTAGCATGCTTAGGCTTTTCTGCTGATTTAACGATGCAGTCATTCTGCCATACATCGGCATACCCTAAACCTGTTGATGTTGTAACACATCATACATTGCCTGATTTCATGATGAATCGTGGCGGTGTTTCACTTCGTGTGGGTGATGGTGTAATCCACTCTTGGTTAAACCGTATGTTATTACCAGATACTGTAGGTACTGGTGGTGATTCTCATACACGTTTCCCATTAGGTATTTCATTCCCTGCGGGTTCTGGTTTAATTGCTTTTGCTGCAGCTACAGGCACAATGCCTTTAGATATGCCTGAGTCAGTTCTAGTTCGTTTTAAAGGTGAAATGCAGCCGGGTATTACCTTACGTGACCTAGTACATGCTATTCCTTATACAGCAATTAAAAATGGTTTATTAACTGTTGAAAAAGCAGGTAAAGTAAACGAATTCTCTGGTCGTGTTTTAGAGATTGAAGGTCTTAAAGGTTTAACCGTTGAGCAAGCATTTGAATTATCTGACGCATCAGCTGAACGTTCAGCTGCAGGTTGTTCAATCAAACTTGAAGAAGATGCCGTTGCTGAATACTTAACCTCTAACATTGTTATGCTTAAGTGGATGATCAGTGAAGGTTATGGTGACGTTCGTACTATTACTCGTCGTATTAAGGCTATGGAAGCGTGGTTGGCAAACCCTTCATTAATGGAAGCTGACAGCAATGCTGAATATGCTCATGTTATTGAAATTGATTTAAATGAAATCAAAGAGCCTATCGTTTGTTGTCCTAACGATCCGGATGATGCACGATTATTATCAGACGTTTCTGGCGTTGATGTTGATGAAGTATTTATCGGTTCATGTATGACTAACATTGGCCACTTCCGTGCAGCTGGTAAGCTAATTGAAAAATTTGGCGGTTCGTTACCAACACGTATGTGGGTTACACCACCAACTAAAATGGATAGTGCGCAGCTTAAAGATGAAGGTTACTTCAACATTTATGGTAAAGCCGGCGCTCGTGTAGAAACTCCAGGTTGTTCACTGTGTATGGGTAACCAAGCACGTGTAGGTGATAATACGACGGTATTATCTACTTCAACACGTAACTTCCCTAACCGTTTAGGTACTGGCGCAAACGTTTACTTAACATCAGCAGAACTTGCTGGTGTTGGTGCTATCTTGGGTAAACTTCCAAGTCCTGCTGAGTATATGGAGTATGCGTCTCAAATTGATGCTACAGCTGCTGATACTTATCGTTACTTGAACTTTGATAAGATGGAAGAGTATACGTCAAAAGCAGATACTGTAATTTTGCAAGTAGAAGCCTAATTTGCAGTTTTCTTGTTGCAAGATGAGTAAAATAACATTGTTAGAAGTGCTCACCTAGTAAACTAGGCTCCGCGCTTCTGCCTTATTATTTAACCATCTAACTTAAAGAAAACACCAAATAGATAAATCCAATCGCCACCTTGCTGATGCAAGGTGGCGTTTTTGTTTGTGCTTAATGTAATTCCTATCTGCTCACACCTTAATATAGCTGCGCTAAATATCGTCTACTTTGTGCGCTATGTTTATTGTTAAATTATTCTGCTAGAATATGCCTCCCAAAAAATATGACCTATATACTTCATTTGGGAAGTAATAAGTTACGTTTTGATTATTAATCTACAGCTCTGGATTTACGTTCCAGTTAGCTCAATGGAGAAAACATGAGTTCATCAGAAAAACAGTTATCGACGCCTGCAACGATACAAACCCCATCAAGTATCACTATTTGCGCCTTGTATAAGTTCGTGCGTTTAGACGCATTTGAAGCATTACGTGAGCCATTATCAAATAAAATGACCAGTGTTGAGGTCAAAGGTACTCTATTACTGGCTGCTGAAGGTATTAACGGTACCATTGCTGGTCCTCAATCGGGTATTGATACAGTACTTGCTTTTTTAGCTGAGCAACCAGGTTTAGATAATATTTCTCATAAAGAATCTTACAGTGAAGAAAACCCATTTCATCGCACAAAAGTGAAATTGAAAAAAGAAATCGTCACTATGGGTGTTGAAGGTATTGATCCTAACCAAGTGGTTGGCACTTACGTGAAGCCGAAAGATTGGAATGCTTTAATTTCTGATCCAGAAGTGGTTTTAGTGGATACTCGCAATGATTATGAAATCGAGATTGGCACTTTTAAAAATGCCATTAATCCGAACACTGAGACGTTCCGAGAATTTCCTGATTATGTTGCGAAGAATCTAGATAAGAATAAACACAAAAAAGTTGCTATGTATTGTACGGGCGGTATTCGTTGTGAAAAATCTACGGCGTATTTAAAAGAGCAGGGATTTGACGAGGTATATCACCTAGAAGGTGGCATATTAAAGTATCTTGAAGAAGTGCCAAGTTCCGAGACACTGTGGGAAGGAGAATGTTTTGTTTTTGATGGCCGAGTTGCGGTTAATCATGAATTAGAGCAAGGACAATACGATCAGTGTTTTGCCTGTCGCTTTCCGTTAACAGAAGTCGAAAAAGCAAGTGAGCATTATGTTAAAGGTATAAGCTGTCATCGTTGTCACGATAAAGTAACCGACGAGCAACGTAATCGTTATGCTGAACGTCAACGCCAAATCTCATTAGCAGAGAAGCGTGGTGAAAGCCACATAGGTGGTGATATTCAAAACATTATTGAAGAACGCCGCCAAGAGAAAAATGATAAAAAAGCGAAGCAAGCAAATAAGTAACTAACTTACTATTGACTTGAATACGTACTGAAACAGCCTGAGTTATTAACTATAACTTGGGCTGTTTGCATATATAAGCTAGTCCCCTCTAAAATTGATTGAGCCTTTTCGTCTGAATTCACTTCATATTTATGCGCTAATACCAATTTCACTAAATTATTGCTCACTTGTGCTTGTTAGAATACTCCAAGGCTGCGTTGCTCTCAATCCCAATAGCTAGCTATTGCTCAATCGAGCGCCTTGCCTTGATTTATTTTTCCTGTGCACAACAAGATCACAAACTTAATGAAACTGGTATAACGTAAAAAACTGTGTACGTCGCTGTCGAATTTTGCTGTTCTGAAGTTAAAGGCATATGGGTAAGTAATTGTGTAACGTATGCAGATTGTATATTCTTGCTGTGTTGACAATTATTCGAGACCCTTATGAAAAAATTACTTAGCTTTGCAGCGCTTTCATTAATGACCGCGGTAACTTCGGTCAAAGCAGCAGACTCAGCGTCTGAAATGTTTACCGTTGAAAAACTTAATGAATTAAACCAACTGCATGATGTCACGTTATCTCCTCAGGGTGATGTGCTGGTTTATGGTTTAAAAAAAGGTAGTAGCTCTAAAGACAATCACTTATATAAACAAAATATTAAATCCGGCCAAATTACACAACTGACGGAAGATGAAAAGTCTGAAAGCAATGTCGTGTGGGCTGACGATGGTCAATCAGTATTCTTTTTATCTGCACGCAGTGGCAGCAGTCAAATTTGGCAGCAGGATTTACAAGAGAAAACAGCTAAACAAATATCAGACTTCCCGTTAGGGGTTAACGGTTTTAAATTATCTCAAAATGGACAGGTTTTCGCTTTGTCATTTACTGTTAAACCCGGCTGTGAAACATTAAGCTGCACCGTTGAAGCAAAGAAAGTTGATGAAGAGAAAAAATATAATATCCGTGCCTATGATCAATTAATGGTTCGCCATTGGGATGTATGGGCAACAGAGTATAAAGAACATTTATTTATTGCACATGTTGATCAAAATGGTCAACTTAAGCATGCTCAAGATATTATGCCAAATTGGGTAAGCGATTTTGCTGGTATCAACCAAGTAAGTATTCATCCAGAGGCATCATCTTTAGCATTTTCAGCGAAAGACTCATCAAGTAAAGCTGCAGCCAAAGATCATGCTTGGAGCACCAACTTCGATATTTTTGAAGTATCTCTTACTAAAGGACAAACGGCTTTTAATCTAAAGAATATTACCGAAAAAAATAAAGCATGGGATTCAAGTCCGGTATATTCGCCTAACGGTAAATACCTTGCTTATAAAGCCATGAAAACTCCTGGCTATGAAGCCGATAAGTTTACTTTGCAATTACGTGATAGCAGAACAGGAAAAACCCGTGCGGTTGCCAGTGAATGGGATCGTTCAATTAGCAGTTTATCGTTTGCCCCAGATAACAAGTCACTTTATGTTGTAGCGCAAGATGTTGGTCAAAAAAGTATTTTTTCCATTACGCCTGAGTTCGATGAAGTGCGTAAAATTTATAATGTCGGTAGTAATGGCGATGTAACAAGCCATGGCAACAAACTTTACTTTACTCGTCATACTTTAAACTCCCCAAAAGATGTTTTTACCATTGATAACCATGGTGATGACCTTAAACAGTTAACCAATATCAATAAAGACAAACTTGCCAAGGTTAAATTTGCGGACTACAAGCAATTTAACTTTAAAGGTTGGAATGACGAAACGGTACACGGTTACTGGTTAAAGCCTGCTAGCTATCAGGAAGGCAAGCAATACCCGATTGCCTTTTTAGTACACGGTGGTCCTCAAGGTAGCTTTGGTAACATGTTCCATTACCGTTGGAATGCTCAACTTTGGGCTGCACAAGGTTATGGTGTAGTAATGGTTGATTTCCATGGCTCTACTGGTTATGGGCAAGAATTTACCCATTCTATCAGTCGTGACTGGGGTGGTAAGCCATTAGAAGATTTACAAAAAGGTTTAGACTTTATTGTAAAAGACCAGCCTTGGTTGGATGGTGATAATGCGTGTGCTTTAGGTGCTTCTTACGGTGGTTACATGATGAATTGGATAGCCGGCAATTGGCCTACTCGCTTTAAATGTTTGATTAATCATGCTGGTTTATATGATATGCCAAGCTTTTACCAATCGACCGAAGAGTTATGGTTCCCTGAGTATGATATGGGCGGTCCTTCATGGGGTAAAGAAAGTGGTAGTGCAAAGGGTACGATAAGTCCTGATTACAGCAAATTTAACCCATCTGCATATGTTAATAACTGGCAAACACCTATGTTAGTGATTCAAGGTGAGTTAGATTACCGTGTACCTTATGCGCAAAGTTTAGGTGCATTTACCACCTTACAGCGTAAAGGCATTGATAGTCGTTTAGTGATGTTCCCCGATGAAGATCACCATATTCGTAAACCAGATAATTTAGTGGTTTGGTACGATGAAGTATTTAAATGGTTAGAAAAATATACTAAGAAGTAATGAGTTAATCGTTATCACAAAAAAGGTGCCATTAACTTAGTTAATGGCACCTTTTTATTTAAGCAATGATTAAAATTAAGACTATCGAAGAGAGGCTTGAATTAATCTTGTTCAGCGGCTTCTTTGAGATAGGCAAGTCGATCTTGTTCTTGCTCAAACGCTGCTTGAATTTCGGCTAATATCGATTCAACATCGGCACTTTGCGTTGCCTCTGCAAATTGGCCTGTCAATTTAGTGGTATCGTTTAATTCACCAGCTTCATACAGTGCCCACATCTCTTCACCAAATTTAGTTAGTGCTAAGTTGGGAGCAAATTGGGCGTAATAGGTAGTGATATTGTTGACATCACGCAGTAACATTGCTCTGGCATTGTTATTTGCTGAGGCATCAACTGCTTGGGGTAAGTCAATAACAACTGGGCCATAAGCATCTACCAAGACATTAAATTCAGATAGATCACCATGGACTATGCCTGCACATAACATGCGCATGATATAAATCATCATTAAGGCATGATCTTCTATCGCTTGCTCTACGGGCATAACAACATCATTGAGTCGTGGTGCAACATCACCTTCTTCATCAGTGATAAGCTCCATTAATAGTACGCCGTCAAAACAGCCATAAGGTTGTGGTACACGAACATCATGCTCTGCAAGGGTATATAAGGCGTCAACTTCAGCATTTTGCCAAGCAGTTTCTTGTTGGCTCTTACCGTACTTAGAGCCTTTCTCCATTGCTCTGGCGCGTCGACTACTACGGCCTTTTCGACCTTCAGTATATTGTGACGCTTTTTTAAAGCTACGTTTTGTGGCTTCTTTATAGACTTTCGCACAGCGAATTTCATCGCCACAACGAACCCGGTAAACAGTGGCCTCTTTACCGCTCATTAATTGGTTGAGCACTTCATCAATTAAGCCTTCTTCTACGAGAGGCAATAGTCGCTTTGGAATTTTCATTGCGCTGTTATACCCCAGATGCGCTAAGGAAGATAGTAAAACATTATTTGTAATTTGGATGGGAGTAATAGCCTCGGCTTTTACCTAAGGATTACTCCCAATATATTGCATAAAGGGAGGTGTTGAATGCGCTATGGTTTAGGGGGATTAACCTTGAGCAAGTAAGATTAATATTTTGCTAAAGTAATGTCCCCAAAGGAAAACTTTATAAGGTAACCGCTGATTAAGCTTGATGTATTATTTAACGGTTTTATCAAATGCAGCTAATTTATCTTCTAGGGCCGTTAATTTTTGATAGATTTTGTCATTTTGTAACAATATCTCTTCGTTTTGCTGTCTTAGTTCTCTATTTTTTATATTGGTATCAGCAAAGCCAAAAATCTTATTGGCAAAGACAGCGCCTACACCACCTAATATGCCGACACCTAAAATGAACATAGTAAAAACAGCAATGCGACCCGCTAAGGTTATTGGATAAACATCACCAAAACCTATGGTGGTTGACGACATCAGCATCAGCCAAAAAGCATCGGCATAATCTTTTACCGGAGAGCCTTCAACGGCGGTCTCTGCTACAAAGGTGACATAACCAAGGCTGATATTAATAAAAGCAAATAGGATGAAGGATAGTATGGCTAATATGCCATAGTTGTAATTTTTCACGCCAAATTCATCGACTTTATATAAGTTACTTTTTTCCATGGCATTTTGCAGAATGATCATCTTGTTCTCTTTGCTATTTATTCAGTATATTTCGATGATATTACAATCTGTCACGATAGCAAAGTGTTTGCGTGGGGATAATCAAGACTATAGATCATAGATAGACAGTGTTGTGTATCATTGCTTTTCTGCTATTTGGCAAATTTACTTTGATGGCATAAACTTAATTATATAATTCATGGTTTAAGATACGGTGCACTCATGGGTAGATGTTATAACAACATAGTCATTGAAGCGTCAATCGAAGCAGTTTGGCAACGAATCGGCAACTTTCATAATATGTCTTGGGCGGAAGGCGTGATTACCTCTTTAGATAAAGTTGGCTCAACTAGTGGGACAGAAGTAGGCGCTAAACGAATTCTAAATGGTGCAATTCATGAAACTTTAGTATCACTCGATGCCAGTAATTATACCTTTACCTATTCTATTGATGATGGGCCAGGTGCTATTGCAAAGTCAGCGGTAGATAACTATCTAGGTATGGTAAACTTGTCTGAAAGTACTACGGGTACCTTAGTTGAATGGAGTTCGAGTTTCACTTCAGATAATGAAAAAGCGGTGACCGAGTTTTGTGACCCCATTTACATGGCATTGCTTGGCGCACTGAAAAACAGCTTCAATTAAACACGAAGAAATTTATTCAATGGTTATCTCGAATTAGCTCAATGTTAACTTTACCTGCAATAGGCAAGCTATTGATCTCTACTTTGTCTTAAAATAAGACCAGACTGTTACCCTCCTCTTAAGGGCGCTTAAGGTTAATCAACTTCTTTAAAACCTGTCATCAGCCAAGCGCATATTGCTAACTTGCTTTTTTAGCTGTTTTCTTCTGAAAGGTTCTTTTACCGCGCTTAGGTTTAAAAGCAACTTTTGGTAAACCAGAGAATGATTGTTGGCTGGCACCTTGTACCATCTCATATACTGTATTTGTTAATGGCTGCATAAAACTTAAATAACTGGCGTTTTTTTCACTGATAGCGGTGAGTGTTGCTTCCCATTGTGCTGTCATATCGGGCAGTGTTGCCATTGGTGGTAGGGCATTTATTAAGGCAACGCCTACTTCCGTTGCCGTTATTGCTTTGCCTTGACGTTGTAAAAATCCGCGTTTAAAGAGTAAATCAATAATGCCGGCGCGAGTAGCATCGGTCCCTAAACCATCGGTTTCTTTCAGTACTTTTTTAATGGCCGCATCATTGACGTAACGAGAAATTCCGGTCATGGCACCGAGTAGCGTGGCGTCAGTAAATGATTGCGGTGGTGACGTATGTTTTTCTATTAATTCGCCTTGTTGGCAATGTAATAGTTGCCCTTTTGTTAGAGGGGGCAATGTTTGCTCCGGCTCATTTTCGTGTTCTAACTTGTTTTTACTTTTAGTCTTATTACTTTTTGGGAATAAAACTTGCCAGCCCAGTTGTTTTTCTGTTTTTGCTTGGCTTACAAACTGTCCGCCAGCAATTAATAACTCTACTTTGGTTTGCTGATATACATAGGCAGGATAAAACTGAACTAAATACTGACGGACAATCAGTAAATAGACATTTTTTTCAAAGGTATTTAAATTGATATTCTCAGGTGATTTTTCGGTAGGAATGATCGCATGATGGGCGGTTATCTTTTTATCATTCCAAGCTTTACTCACTAAAGAAGTATTTGCCCCTTGAGCAGGTTTATTACAAGGCAATGATGAGTTGGCGAGCGTATTAACAATGCCACTTGCTTGCTTTAATTGTTCTTTAGGTAAATAACGGCAATCTGAACGAGGGTAGGTAATCAACTTATGCTTTTCATACAAGGCTTGGCAGACATCCAGTACCAGCTTGGCATTCATAGAAAACTGCTTAGCTGCACTAATTTGTAATTGTGACAAATTAAAGGGCAGAGGGGCGGCCTGCTGTTTTTCATTACTGTCAATGTTACTGATAGTAGCTGCTTGATTCTCAATGCGATTAACAACATTCTCAGCTAATGCTTTCACCAGCACCCGACCTTCTTCATCACAATAAGGTTGGCAGTTTTCACTTGGCTGCCATTTTGCCGTGAAAGCGACCCCTTCATCTGAGTTTAGGGCAATATGTGCCTGCACTTGGAAAAAAGGCTTACTAACAAAATTTGATATTTCTTGTTCACGTCTAACCACTAAACCTAATAAAGGTGTTTGCACACGACCCACAGATAAGACTGAGTTATAACCGGTTTTTTGTCCTTGCAAAGTATAAGCACGGGTGAGGTTAATGCCGTATAGCCAATCAGCACGTGAACGTGCTAACGCAGAAATAGATAACGGCATAAAATCACTATTAGGTTTTAGTGAGGTAAGTGCTCGTTTTACGGCAGGTAAGTTTAAATCGCTGATCAGCAAACGTTTCACGTTAGCCTTTTTGGATTTTGATAATTTAAAGTAATCAATCACTTCATCAACGAGTAATTGACCCTCTCTGTCGGGATCGCCTGCGTGAATAATCTCGTCGGCTTGCTTGACCAATTTTCTTAAGACAGTCAGTTGCGAACGAGTACGAGCGATTGGTTTTAATTGCCATTGTTGCGGCACTATGGGCAGGTTATCCATGCGCCACTTTTTTAATTCGACGTCATAATCTTCAGGATCTGCTTGCGCCAAAATATGTCCAATACACCAACTGACTACATCACCATTAGCGAGTTCGATGTGTGTTTTATGGTTTTTTTGTGGCTTAGGTAATGCAGCTGCAATAGCGCGACCTAAACTCGGTTTTTCGGCAATATAGAGTTTCAAGCCATGTCCAAGTGTTAGTGAGTAACAACAAAGGTTTAAGTATAAATCGTTTACTGGTTTTATGTACAGCTTTATTGGTTGGTGTTAACGCGGAGTGATTTAGGCATTGTTTCTTGAAGTTGAGACATTAAAAACCGCTCTTAAAGAGCGGTTTGAATCTTGAGCAAAGTTAAGCATTCTCTATTTTAGGCTAACCTTTAAAACTCGTAACGGGCAACAAAGGAGACATAACGTTCTGTTTGACGGTCAGTAATACTGCCGTAATCAGCGTTTTTAACCAAGTTGCCGTCATCATTTATTGCGGTTCTGGTTTCATTAATATTAGTCGCTGAGTCGCTATCAAAAACATTATAAACAGTTGCCTTGAATGATAAATCACCATCCATAACAGCCGTAATATAAGTTAAGGATAAATCGACATTGGTAACCCAATCAAGATTACCTTTTGAACCACGTTTAGCCGGCTGCTCATTTTCATCATAAAAGCTCTCATGACCCGAGTTGCCATAACATGCTTCCCATACATTACCCGCAGCACAACTATCTACGCCAGTAGGATGGCGGCCAAGATAACTTTGTGGACGGCCAGAGCTGATACTAGAGACGAAACCAAAAATTAAGTTTTCAGTGATGTCGTAACTACCGTTTAGTTTAAATACATGAGTATGATCATTGGGTAACAAACCATAACCATGGTCCATCACATCACCGTAATCGTACGAAGTTGTCCAACCGGGATCTGCTTGGTTATTATCGGTTTTAACTAACCCTTCGGTATTACCCCAGTTTTTAGAATAAGTGTAAGAAGAGTTAATACGAAAACTATCTGTGATTGAACCATCAAGGGTGAACTCCATTGCAGCATAATGACGTTCCATCTTAGGTAACATCATTTCTTCTGCAGATAAAGTTACTGCCTCAAGACCATTGTCAGGGTTACCATCAAAGTCTTGTTCAATGGTTAAGCTTTCACCTGGGTTGTGTAAGAACCATGTGCCACCGACATCAGCATAGCCAAGTTCAGCTAACTTTTTATTTAATGGTGATTGAATATCACTATCTTCTACGCCACGACCAAGTTCGCGCCAAATAACCCGCGTACCAAAAGTCATGGTCTCAAATACTTCTTGTTGAAAACCTAAGGTGATTTCATCCGAGTACATAGGCTCTAGCGTAGTAGAAGCAATGCCACCAGCGGCTAAGTTTGTACTGTCTTGGCGAATATCTGTATCACGGTATGCAGCGCCATGACTCGGAGAACCGTCAGCCAATAAAACGGGATAACCATTGCTGTCTAGCTGGTCGGTGCGGTAATAATCACGAACATCCGTTGCCGAACTGCCTTGAGTAATATTCATGTTAGCTGAAACCGGTTGGAAGAAACGGCCATAGGTCGCATAAATTTTTGAACTGCCATCGCCAGAGATGTCATAAATGGCTTGCAAACGAGGTGCTATTTGATTATCAAAATCAACATAAGCTTCACCGCTGTTCATGGTATTTTCTGATTGGGTATAACGCAGCCCCATATTTAATACTAAATTGTCAGTTGCCTGCCATGAATCGTTTACATAAAAAGCTAATTGACTAACATCAGAGTCGGTAAATCTATTACGCACACGTTTTTCAATATAAGTATCACCTGCAGGCGCACCAGAAACACTACCATCACCAGCAGTATATACCGTCCACCAAGCAGCAGCGTCACCTTCACCATTAGGGAACTCTAAATAATCAACGGCTACATTGGTATAATCAACACCAAAACTAATCGCATGCTCTTCAAGATCCAAGCGGAAATCGATACGCGCTTGGTCACGAGTGTATTCTTCGTTTTTTAGCGTGCTGTCAGTATCATTACTTAATTTTACCCAGCCATCAGTTGCATCCCAGACACTCGGTGCGGTTGAACCAGGTATCGTATTGACTTCTTCAACTACGCGACCAATCACCGCATTTACACTGAAGTTATCTGTTAGGTATCCATTATAGTTAATACTATACAACTGACCGCCATCTTCGCCCGGAGAATCGACGCCAAGTTTGTCGCCCACGGTGTTGGCTAGTGAGTCATAGGCATAATTTTTTTTGGTCCATGTGCGTTTATTATTCATTGCCATAAAGCCAAAAGAGTGATTTTCATTAACAAACCAATCAGCTTTTGCAAACCAGCGATCTGACTCTCGAATACGATCTGTTGTGACGGTTTGTGTTGAGTAAGTTTCATCTTCTTTACGAGGCTCATACAGACCATAGAAGAATAACGAGTCTTCGATAATTGCGCCACTTACCCAAAGTCTAGCTTCGGTGAATTGGTAACTGTCTTGTCCAGTAGCACCGTCACTAGAAACATTTCCGTTAGCAAGATAAACCGTGTCTTGGCTTGCGCGCATTGAAGAGGGGTCAATACGAATTTGTCCGCCAAATTTAAATTCATTATCGCCAGACTTTGATACGGCATTCACAATACCGCCTAATGCACCACCAAACTCAGGACTTACCCC